>Ga0208974_1000593_pt1 | contig 14818 bp, 13 predicted proteins | sample GreLakmeER15MSRF_FD_187699 | JGI IMG/M metagenome (GOLD analysis project Ga0208974, IMG submission 187699) | Freshwater lentic microbial communities from great Laurentian Lakes, MI, USA - Great Lakes metaG ER15MSRF (SPAdes) | ecosystem: Environmental > Aquatic > Freshwater > Lake | place: Great... | reverse complement strand
TATCGTATTTCTTGTGGCCAGCTTTCATGTAATCACCCAAAGCATTAGGCGACAATTCATCCAACTGTTCAACGTCTTCTTTGACAGGTTCAGGTTTCTTTGGTTGTAACACTTCTCGACCTCTTTGTTCAGAAGCTTCACGCTTTGCTTTAATGCGGTCTAAAGCTCTTTGCATTCTTACTGCAACAGAAGATGCTTCAGCAATTGGCTTGGCAACAGTGGTTTTACCACCTTTCTTTACCAGAGTTTCCTGTGCAGAAGATCCAGTTGGGTCGTCACCAACTTCTTTAGCTTCTTTGACTGGTACACAATTAGGAACTTTTTTACCATTCTTCATTTTCATTCCAACAGCAGTGTAACCTGTCCAACATGCATCTTTCAAATCACCAGTTGATTTTTCAACTTCTTCTTTAACATTCTTTTGAGCGTACATATAATCACATGCAGTTTGCATATAATCTTGTGCCAAAGTAATCTTTGATTGTACCCACTCAGGAAGATTGTCGTCTTTATTCAATTGGTCGTGCAACTCTTGTGCATGGTACATAATACTACGCAACTGAGTCATAGCCATATCACCTTCTTGGTCATATTCACCAGGATCTTTGGCTTCTTGCATTGCACGTTTCTTCACGTGTTTAACCTGTTGTTCATACTCCTGTGTACTAACAGTATAATGTTCTTCATCGTCTGTGGAAAATGGACCAGCCTTTTGATGGTCTGGATCCATCTTTGCAAAACGAATTGCTTTAAAAACTTTAGAAGATGATTTGGCCATCATTTACCTTTCTTGGATGCTGAATATGATGACATACTCATAACTTTTCTGGCTGCATGTGCTGCTGTTTCTGCACGTTTCTTTGCTGCATCTTTATCGTGTGGTTTATCAGAAGATTTTACATTCTTGTCGTATGCATCTTCTTCATTAACTGGTTTCTTCTTCTCGGTTTCGATAGATTTCAATTCTTTATCTTTTGGTCCTTTTAGTACATCAAAGGCACTTGGTTGTGGCTTAGATGCACCATATGAACGACCCTGAACTTTAGTAGATGGTAAATCAGCCATCTTAACTTCATCGATTGCTTCTACTTCTTCTTTAACGTTGCCGGATTTAAGCATAGCAATACGGTCACGATAACCACCAACACCAGGTTTGATATCTTTAGCTGCTTGTTTTTGTGCAGGTGATGGGTTTGCAATGTGCTTCATTGTAGTCTTTGACTGATGACTTTCTTCTTCAATCTCAATTTCTTCTTTTTTCATATCAGGTTTTTTGCCTGAACGAAGCTTCTTGAAATCAGCTGCAGTCAGTTCATCTTTCTCTGGCTCATGTACATCCAACTTTTGTTGGTTTGGATGCAAAGCTTCACCCATAATTTTTGCAACTGCAGCTGCAACTGATTGGTTAATTTTATCTTTAAATTCCATGATTGTTCCTATTTTGGTTGATTATTATTAACAATTCCATTTGCGTAGTGCTAATGCTTTGCGTGTTGGTTCGCCATTCGGCTTCTTCATTGGTCCATCCACACCACTCATTCTTGCACAGAATGATTTGCGTCTGTTTGCTGCTTTTGAACCTGCTTTTAATTTTGATGGTGGAGTTGTAACTGCCATCGACAGTTTAGAACCTGGATTTTCTGCACGATAAGAAGCAATACCTTTGCGGTTTAAACCACCTTCAGGATTCTTTCCTTCTTTTCTCTGCCAAGCTGCAGATTCTATAAATTGTTTGAGTGTTTTCATGCACCAATCGCCTTGTTAGATTTAAATGACAATAAAGAAATACCTTTTTTCTTCAACTCATCTTCTTTCTGTGCGCCAATGGAAGCACCAGTTTCATCACCTTGCATCTCTACAACTTGTGATGCTTTACCATCTTTCTTTTTGTTAATCTTCTCGCCCATGTCACGTCCAATGCTTTCACCAGACGCAGCCATGGATAATCCAGGTTCTATGCCTTTGTCGATGGATTCTTTGATTTTCTTGGATTGGCGTTCCCTGATTTCTGAGAGCGTGAGTTTTTTGCTGGAATCGGTTTCGCAGCCGCAGTGCTCGTTGATTTGGCCACCGGTTTCTTTATTGGTGCTGGTGCTTTTACCGGAGGTGCTTCTACCACTGGTGCCACTGACTCTATCACTGTAGCTTTCAGTAAAACTGGTTCCTGTACCGATTGTTTGCGACTCAAAAGTTCTTTGATAAATTTCATCATTTCTATTCTCCTTTAATTTAACGACATAACCCTTACCTTGTTGTGCCACTTCACCATTTTTCGTGTGTGCTTCTTTTGCAGCAGACCGGCGCAACATAAAAATTCTAGGATTTCCATTCTTGTCGGTGATATATTTATCACCAGATTCAAATTCTTTACCAACCAGTTTGACACCAGAAACATCTTGAATTAATTTCCACGCATCGCCATGTTTATTGTTGGCCATGTGTGATTTGAATTCTTTCTTTTGTTCAGGTGTTGCCTTCTGGTGAAACTTCATAACTTCCATCATTCCAATATTACCAGCATATGCCGCCTCTTGGATTTTCTTCATTGATGAACCAGTTGTTGGCACACTGACCTCTCCTGGTTTCTCTCTTGGTACTTCAACTAACTTACCATTAACAGAATGGTGTGTAACTTTACCTTGTTTACCATAACGGCCAAAACCATAATATGACAAACCGAGTTTATGTGCTTGGTCAGCTGATTGACCTTGGCCATCGGCATGTGCAGACAATTCTGCTTGTTTTGGTGGTATAGGGAATCTATTCTTGCGTTCCATCTCAGAAGCAATCCAATTCTCCGCAGGTTCACTTTTAGGTGGTGCCTGTGTGAATTCACGGACATTCTTAAAGATATCCATCAACTCCATTTTCTTTTGTTTAACAAGTTCGGGGTCTGCCGAGCGTAAGTCTTCCGAATTGTCAAACTCAATATAGTTTGTGCCAAATAACTTGGCATATTCTGTGCGTGAGCTCTGTACCGAATCCCACTTCTCTTTGCGAATGGTTTCAGGTACGGCACGACCACCACGTTGACCGCGTTCGATGTTTCTCTGTGCAGATATATCATCACGTGTATTGACCAGAAGCATTTTGGTATCATATCCAAGTTCTTCTAGTTTAGATTTAATCTTTTTAGTTTTTTCGAGATCGTCACCTGTACCATTGATAATCAAACCATTACGACCTAATAATGCCAGACGCTGGCGCAAATCTGTAATTGATTTTGCACGACCACGAACAAAGTTGCGTTTTTCTTCTTCGGACTTAGGCATCTTCTTGTCGAGGCCTTCTTTGTCCATCATAAATTCTAGTGCTTTGTCTGAATTTATTTCTGTCAGACCATGGCCAGCGAGTGTGTTATCGAGTACATAGTCTTTACCAGAACCAGGACCACCTGCCAAGAATACTGCCTTGAAGATAGATGCATCATGTACACCTTCGTTCAATAGTTGTTCAAAGGAATCATCAACAGACTCGACAAATAATAATTCAAATAATTCGTCTACTGATTCATTCATATTTCCACCGATGTATTTGTCTAAAAGTTGTTTTACTTTGTTTTCTTTTGTAGCTCTTGGATACAAATCACCAATGATAGTTTTACGACCAGCATCATCTGCTTTGGTGTACATTGAACGTATTTGACTGCCAGAATAAACTTCTTTGCCATTCACTTTAAAGACATGTTTTTTGGTTACATAAACATACCCATGACCACCTTTTGGATCAAATGATACACAATCTTTGATTGATTTGAATGGTTGATAGTATGCAGGTGAACCATCTTTTTTGGTGTAGTTCACTGGATCACGATCACTACGAACCAGAATAAGAATGTCTTTCTTCGGATCGTATTGAGAAAGAATTTCTGTTGGATTAACTGGTTGTGCAACTTGAACAAACTTATCTTTAACGCCTGCTTGCTGGGCTAAGAATTGTTTGTCTTTGAATGGAATTGGTCGATTCTTGGTATCGTTGCTAGCTGCAACATAGAAATCGGCAGAAGGAAAAGCACGTTTAGCTTGATCGTAACTGCTCGTGTGTCCAGCATGGAATGGTTGAAAACCACCACCATAAACGACAACAACTTTAGGTTGGCCTTTGGCCTCTTGAAAAAACTGACTAAACTTCATTTCCGCCTCTGCAGCAGTTAATATTATACTCTATTTATGTATTCACGAATTTCACCAACCCAATCGGAACATGCACCAAAAGCATTAAGAGATATAGTTTTCTTGGTTGTCCAGATTGACTCTGGCATCACCAACACTGTCAACTGATTAACTGGTTCCTTACCTGGATATGCCCAAACATAACCCCAGTTAGTCATCGTGTAATCATCAACATTGTGCCAGAAGCAATGCAGTTTGTTCTTTAGACAATAACTGAATGCTTCTTTGTTTTTGCAATGAATCCAGAGTGTTTGTTTACGTGCAGTTAAAAACTCAGGATCCACCAAGTATTGCGGTGCATCGTGGCCAAAATATAAAGCATCATCGACACACCATAAGTCCACTTCTACTGAGAATCCATCATCGATAGCTAAATCGATGTAATCTGGACTATTTTCTAAATGTGGTTTTGGACCAGAAGTATTACCACGATGTGCAATTAATATCATATGTTTATCACAACTCCTAAGTTTTCACCAGACGGATATGGGAGTTTAATCTCAACCTTCTTACCAATCTTATTGAATAGGTGGTTGTGTACTGCTTCCGAGAAACTTTGAGGATACACATCATGGAATGCCAACACATATTTCTCACCAAGCAGTGGCAAGAATGCATCAATGTCTTTAATCATTTGTTCCGGAAAATGTCCTGCGTCAATGAATACGAAATCCAGTTTCTCTGCAAAATGTCTACGCACACAAGTTTCTGTGTCATCCGGACTCCAACCAATCTCTGGAAACAGTGTGTCTTCTAAACCAAACTGTTCAATCAAATACTTAACTGATTTGTAACCATCGGCCTTATCATACACTTCACGTTGCATATCTCTGTAGTGACCTGGATTACCTTTGGATTCTTCAATATAGGCATCCATCGTTACAATCTTACCACCAGTCTCTTTGAAACCTAAACCTAATGCTGTCGAACTAATACCAAATGCAGTAGCACACTCATAACCACGTTGCAAGTTGTGTTCTACGATTAGGTTTCTCAGAAAGTTAAATTCTTCTTCTTTGATGGAGTAAGGATATGGATGATTACTCATCTTAAGATTACCTCTACCACTATCAGAGTAGGTTACTGGTCCATCTTTTAATTCTATGATATCTTTAAATGTATTACTTGTCCAATTCAACATAAGGTCCTTTTGGTGTGTGCATAAGAGTTCTATTTAGATTTATCTCCTGCCATTTAAATCCAAGATTCTTAATGTGTTGCGTTGACATAACATGTGGACATAACAAATCGGTTTGTTTGTAGACAGAACCAATTACTGTAATCAACTTGGTGAAGAACATCATTGAAATGAAATTACCAACTTGCATCACATCACCTGTGCCTTGACCTAAATGGTTTCTGGCTGCAACAGTGTAAAATACATTTGGATCAAAATCTGGCAAGTCATCGTGTATCAACATATCGGGACGCATACGAATTACCAAGTCATATGATGTTTGTAGTTGTGCAACATGCGTTTCGAGTGCGGCAAAACCTTGATGCATCTTATAGAACATCGATAGTATATTCTTTGGTCTGTGTGCATAGTTCGTAAAGTATTCACCACAAGCCTCAAAGTGTTTATTGAAATCTTCCCAGTACTCTTTTACATAGTGTACTGGTTTGTATGTCTCTAATATTTCATCATCAACAATTTGTGGTGCGCCTTCATAGATGCCGGTTTCATTTTGTTTATCACCAGGAATCCAATAGGCCTCATCGTCCCATGTGTGAATGTAGATATCAGGATTGTACCGGTCAATGATCTTTTCTTTGAAATTAGGAAACACCTCTTTCCAACAACGGAGGTGTCCTGTCAATACGACTGCAACTTTCATTTATGGTTCTCCAAGAAGTAATTTAAATCTTCTGGAGTACCGATGCCCCACATCTTAGGAACATCTTTGACACGAATCTTCTTACCATCACCAATGGCTTCATTGAACACCGGACACACATAGAATTCTCTGTTGGTGCGGATATCCTTTTCAATCATTTGTTCAGCATACTTAACATAATCAGAACCTTTTTTCCAATAGTAGATACCGACAGTTGCGATATCCGAAATTGGATTCTTCTCTGCTACTTCTGTGACGAAACCGTCATCTCCGAGTTTTGCGAATGACCATTTTGGATGGGTTGCCCTAAAGGTAACAATACCACCATCAACACCGTCAGCAGTAAAAGCATAAAGACATTCATTTGAGTTCCACTCCACATATTGGTCTGAGTTTGCCAGTAATAGTGGCTCATCGTTGTTGATGAGTTCTTTGGCTAACAGTGTTGTACATGCTGCACCTTCTGTCAAACTATTAACCTGTACGATATCACATCCAGGTGAGATTAAGTTTAACAACTGTTTGAGATTATATTTATCGTAGTGATTTTTTTGTACGATATAGATGAAGTGTGCATCAACATTTAAGTTCTCTGTCACAACTTGAATCATTGGTTTACCATTAACTTCAATCAATGGTTTTGGGAATGTGTAACCAGCTGCGGCAAATCTACTACCAGCGCCAGCCATAGGAATCAGTACGTTCATTTTTTTATCTCTCCATGGTATCATTTTCTTAATTACACCGTTAAGTGTATCGATTGCTTCATCAATTTTTTCCATCGTCAAGTCGTGTGAATCTTTAACTGGAACCAAGTGGGCACCAGAATCTAATGCACCTTGCCGGCCAATATGACTGTCTTCAATGATGACTGTATTTTTAGGAAGTACATCCAGTGCGGTCATACACTGCCAGTACATCTCTGGATATGGTTTAGTTCGTTTCACATCTTCATTGGAGACATAATAGTCAACATATTCCATCACACCAATAGACAACAGTGCGAGTTTAACTGTCTCACGGATAGAATTGCTTGCGACAGCAATCTTAATTCCACCCATACTCAACTTGGCAAACATTTGCCTGAGTCTGTTGTTCTTTGGGAATTGCCGAATGAGGTTGAATGTTGCTGTTTGTTTATCTTGCCAAATCTGATTGAAATACTTGCGATCAAGTCCTTTTTTCTCAGACAACATCTCAAGTTTTTTTGTGGTGTTTAGGCCATCATATAGACTCAAGTGTTCTTCACGTGTGATAACAAACTTATCATCAACTCTACGCAGAGCAGCATTCAATGCTTCGTAATGTAGTTCACGGGATTCAATCAATACACCATCAAGGTCAAAAATTACTAATTTATTTTGCATCTCTATGCCGCTTATTATGTTTCACAATACTGTTGCCATTACATTTCACCACATATCTATTACGCACTCGGAGAGACCATTCAACATCTTCAGCCTGACCGTGTGTAAGTTCTTCATTGAATGGATTATCTAGTGCAACTTGTTTCTTCACCAGAAAGTATCCACCAGATACGTACATATAGTTAGTACGTGACCAATCATCATGTCTCAGTGCTGTGTAACGTGGAAATACAGGATCATCCCATGTCACCCAATCTGTGAAGTGTCTCTTATCATTGATGAGTAGTTGTTTATTGGAACAGATATGCCATTCTTCACCAAACTCCAAGAAGTTCTTGTACCAATCTTTGTCAAACACATAGTAGTCGTGCATCAATACGATATTGTCGTACTTGGCTGATTGAACGATGGTGTTTTTCTTGCGTGTCACCCAACCAGGTCGTTGAGTCTCATCAAAATAGATATGTGTTACATCAACCATATCCTCTTTCTTCTCGCCGCCTACAATTAAAATTTCATATTCAGGTATTTGTAATGCCCTGATAGATGAGATCACTTCATCGATTTGTGGTTGATTAGAATAGTCTGTTGTTATACCAAAAGTTATTTTCATATTAATTTCAAAATGTCATTTACTGTGTTTTTAATCAAATGGGCGTTCATCACATATTCATATGCATCATCAAGTTTGGATTGTGGCACACCTTTAAAGTCAATCATATATTCACGCAGAACGGAATCATTATCATAGGTGAAGCCAAAATCTTTCAATACTTTGGCACCTGCAATACTGCGTGATGCCCATGCTGTTCTATTCAACATTGATTCCAAAAGAACCAATCCAAATCCTTCTGAGTGTGAATGCATGATGTAAAGATCGGCATCTCTGATGGCAGACATAACATCGTTGCGGTCATCAATCATCATTACTTTTACATTTTCAGAATCTGGCGGCATAATATCGTGACGATTATCATAACCAGTCAGTACAAGTGTAATGTCATCACGGCCGACAGCATTAAATGTTGTAATCAATTCGTGAAATGCTTTGTTAGGCCAGAATCCACCACACGACAAAAACATATATGGTGTTGTGATTTTATACTTTTCACGAAATCCAGGTGCACCAGTAGAAATGTTTGCATCAATGCCATGTGATACGCGAACCGATTTCTCACGATGACCGTGTTTTACTGTTGAGTCCCAATCTTCTTTCGTAGAACATCCAATGTACTTAACGTGTTTCATTGCATGTTGATACACAGCGCTATCAGATGGTTTAATCAACATGAATAACATTGGTGAAGGAATTCTTTGTGAGTTCATTAATGCAACATCTTGTACACCAACATCACCACCATGAACAACAATCAAATCAAAGAGTTCTGAACCCATAATCTGAAAGTCACTTGTTACCTTAACTCCATTTAAATCACCTTTGTGTTCACCGGCAAGTACAGTTACATCATGGCCTCGGCTGAATGTTTCCTCTGCCATATCACGCACATAATTTTCAGAACCACCAGGATACGGAGCATATCGGTGAACAACATATAATATCTTAGCCATATTTTGCTTCAATGATCTTTCGCCATGCAGGCACTCTATCATACTGGTGAACAATCACATACTCTTTATTCTGTGATGTTACTACTTTATCTAGTTCCATGTGTGGAGATGGTTCTAGCAAAAATGGTCTGAATTGGTCAATCTTACTTGGGTCGGCAGTTGTGCCAAGTTGACATGCCCATGCATCTTCTGATTTTGTATATCGACAAGTTGACTTATATGGTTCTTGAGAAATCAGAAAGTTGAATGTAGACTGGTCACAAATTGGAATTGGTTTGTTCAGTGAAGACGAAAATATATTCAAGCACAAGTCACGCATTGCTTCACCACGGCCAGCCAATACACCAACATTGTAAATAGGATTGTCTTTAAATCTATCATAGATAAATTGACCATAAGTTTCGAACAAGTTTTGGTTACCCCATGGTTCATCTTTGTACAAAATGCTTTCAGAGGAGAACATCAACAGTTGACGTTGACCCATATGTTTCTCAATGTGTTTGAATGGGTCACTTTGGAAAATAACATCTTTAACGTCAGTTGTGATAACATAACGATGCTCGTTCTGCGACAAGTAATTGTAGATGTGTAGAAATCTCTCAACGTGTACCATAATATTGGACTGATAAACAAGGTTGCCTTGTTCGTCCTGTTTGAATCCGATAATTGTGAATCCTGTATCAGTGACTTTTTGTATTGTCTCTTTATCAGCATTCATCATAATCAAAACTTTATCACCAGTAAAACCTGACTGGTTGATAGAGTTAATCCAATACTTAATTGTGTCCCATTTATAACCGGTGGAACATCCGATAATCAAATCTTTCATAATAAATCTCCTCGTACAATTATATAGTTAATCTCTGGTCAAAGCAAGTATCTTTTGTATTTGTGCCTCTAATGTTTCTTTACGATTAGGCCACTTGATGATTGGTTGATCGGCAGTTTTCAACAACTTGGTCAAAAACGGCATGATTAGTTTTTCTACCTGTTGCAGGCGTTCTTTGTATTCTTGTACCGTATCGTCTTTTTCAGCAATAACGGAATTGTATTCTTCTTCATCTGTTGCCGTGAAACCAAAGTCATCATCGGCATACTCTTCCATTATTGCGGTTAAATCATATTTTTTGCTTGCCATATTATCCTAATGGGTTAGTTGGCCAAACAACATCATCCAATGATGTATACACATTTGTGATATCTCTGAGAGCTTGGCGATACATTAGTACATCAGCAAATTTCTGTTCTGTCATTGAATGTGGCACATTGATTGTAGTTTCTTCCTGCCATCTTGTCAAGACCCAATCTGTGGCAAATAACAAAGCATCTCTTTGATTTCTTAGTGTTGGTACATACATTGGAGGTTGGCTGGCCAAATCAGCAATAGCAGATTGTTCAATTAATGTAAGATTATTTGCAATCCATTGGATTTCAGGCAAATCGAAACCGGAGAACATTTCACCATTCGTTCTTTCAACAACAAAGATATTTCTTTCCGGTTCATAAGACAGAATACGAGTTGTTTCCGTGAATGGAAAATTTGTCTTCTCCAAAAAACTATTCTCTGAAGAAAATACATAAGTGGTGCCGTTAATTTTACAGGTAATACTGTCATTGTAAAAATCTATATTTACATATGTGTGTTGCATTATATTTGTCCTCTATTTACTTGTTTACAATTTTTATGATCTTGAATAACCGGCGGCCGCTAATGAATCCCTAACAGTACCAACACCAGCAGTATCAGTAGCTACCACACCTGTGTTTGATACTTTGTTGGTTATTGACACCTGACTACCTGTATATCCATATCCAAATATAGCTTTATCGATACCATATCCTGCGGCTGCTAATAAGTATCTTGCGGTGCCAACACCTGCGGTGTCACTAGCTACTACTCCAGTGTTTGAAACCAAACTTGTTATCGAAAGAGCTCCGCTGTTTCCGAATCCATATCCAAATATAGCTTTATCACCACCATAACCTGCGGCAGCTAGATAAAGTCTTGCAGTGCCAACACCCGTAACATCATTGCCAATTACACCTGTGTTAGATACTAGGTTGGTCATTGATCGTATGTCAGTGTCATATCCATATCCAAATATAGCTTTATCACCACCATAACCTGCGGCAGCTAATGTTCTTCTAGCAGTACCAACACCTGTTACATCAGCAGAAACAACTCCGGCGTTTGATACTAGGTTGGACATGGAGAGCACCGATGCATTTTCACCATATGCAAAGATAGCTTTATCTGTACCATATCCTGCCGCGGCAAGGTTTCTTCGTGCAGTACCAACACCAGTGGTGTCAGTAGAAACTACGCCGAGATTTGATACTTTATTGGTCATAGATACATATGCGTTAGTACTAGCAACAACTGCATATCCATAACCAAATATAGCTTTATCTGTACCATACCCAGCAGCCGCCAACCCTGATCTAGGAGTACCAACATAACCAGTATCCGTAGCAACGACACCGGTGCTTGATACTAGGTTAAATGATGCCATGTATCCGTTGACGCTGCTATCTCCATATCCAAATATAGCTTTCTGTGTTCCCATATAATAGAGTTTCATTAATTGTATGAAAGCCAGTTTAATTGAACCAGGTTCATAGGCGGAGACTGTAGCTGTTCCAGTGACGGTGTGGGTGTGAGAATATGAATTGCTTTGGTGGCCAGTCACGCCGGCCGGCACGCTGCTGCCTGTAGTTGCAGTTGTGGCGTGCGTGTGTGTCCAAGATGAACTGGTGGTTGAAGAATCAACTGTTGCAGTATCTGTTGTTGTTGTGTTGTGAACAGTAGCACTTGAATTGGAGTAACCTAGGAAAAATGTGCTCATGTTAACGGTACCAGCAGTACCATCACAAACTTTCCAATATGATGGTAATGATGAAAGTGTTCCATCAAACATCACAATAGTATTTGAGTATGCTTTATCAGCTGATGCTGCAATCCACATCTTATTAATTTTGCCATTGATTCGATTCACTCGAATGTTGTTGGAAACACCTGGATGGGTGTGTGCTTGTCCTGTGGAAGAACCTGGATTAAATACCTGGCCCGGAGGAGAACCACTGTTCCTTTGGCCGCCAAGCAGGTGGGCGTGGGTACCAGATGATCCAGAAGTTGCAGATACTTGTAATAATACGTTTACATAATCTGTAGGTGTAGATGCATCACCTTTAATATATCTAAAATCGGTCGAAGCAACTTTTTGAGTCCAAGAAACACCAAGATTTGAATCATTGATGTGTATTGTATTTGTTGGAAAAGTAGTTTGGTCTGTTGATGCCTTCAACAAAGTCACACCAGTTGAATATGGTCTGGCGGTGTTGCTGGTTGACGAATACGATAATGAGTGTGAGTGGTCGCCTTGTGGATTGCTGGCTATAGCTGAAATTGCACCGGCGGCCGCACCTTGTGTAAAATTATAACCAGATGTTGCAGTGTGAGCACCAGTGGTAGAAATAGTCATAGAAAATGACCAAGAACCAACGGAAGCCGCAGCAGTCGTGCCAATTTCACCTTGAGTTGCAGTGCCTTTAATATACAAATTATCAGCAGCTGCGTATCGAGACCAACCAGAAATTGCTGGATTGGCACCATTGTACATGATGATTGCGCCAGCAGGAATAACTGGATTTATAGTGATGCCGGTTGCTGAAGCGCTGACAGCAGCAATACTATTTGTTGCAGTTACTGTACATGAAATAATTGAACCAATATCAGCAAAAATAATTGTATAAGTATTTGCTGTTTCTCCTGAAATTTCAAGTGAATCTTTATACCACTGATAGGCATATGTGATTACTTCTTTTCCTGTCCAAGTACCAGTGCCACAAGTTAATACATTACCAACTAGTGCCGTTCCAGTTATTGCTGGTAAAACAGTATTGGTTGGAGCTGTATCACCACTCGCATAACGAGGACCAAACGAGCTCATCATCGTCAATAAAGGCATATTATAATCCTCAAGCCAATTTAGTCTGTGATATGAAAACAGTGTATGTTGCTGATGCAGTCTTAATAATAGTCATGTTATAAAAATCAATTGCATTTGCGTTACCTGATGTGAAAGCATTACCGCCAACATACTTAGGTGTCACGGAAGTACCATCAATTGAGAATGCATTTGGATAGTATGCGGTTGAACCATTTGTTATCAACAAAGCAATAGTTACCGAACGACCAGTTGATAACCAAGTATTCAAACTAACATCATTCGCAGCTGCAATGTTCCAAGTAAAATTGTTTGTTGAATTTGCAGTGAAATAAGAAACAGCACCAGATTGAATATAATAATTTAATGTGGCTGTCGGTGCTGAAGCACTAACAGTAACAGGTTCAATTGGACTCCTAATTGTTCCTGTAGTTATTGTTGGTGAAGATAATGTTTTGTTTAAGAAATTTTCTGTACCGGATAGTGTTGCGATAATGCCATCAAAATCAGGCACAGTTAAAATTCTTGTTGCACCAGTACTAATTGAACTTAACTGTAACTGCATCCTCTTTGTTGCATCATTCTCATCAATAAAATATGTTGTATTATCGGAGAGAGATTTGTTTGTTAATGTCTGTGTACCAGTTAATGATACAGCAGCATTAGCAGCTGAGAAAGCACTGTTAGCATATACACCAGATGTTACTGCTCTTTGATCTGCTGTTGCTGCGTTGGTTGTTGCGGTGTTTGCTTGAGTATACGCCGCATTGCCATGAGCATATGCTGTGTTGGCATACACACCAGAAGTTACAGCTCGTTGATCGGCTGTTGCAGCATTAGTTGTCGCAGTGTTTGCTTGTGTATATGCCGAATTGGTGTGATTGATTGGATCATAACCACGAATGAAAGCAACATCAGTAATTAGGTTTGCTGTTACATTGGCAATTCGGAATGATGCATGATTTGTGTCGATATAAGGTGATGCATCTGGTTCTGGATCGTAATTATAAAAGAACTTCCATATGCCATCTGAAGCGTCCCTAAACATACCGGCGTGGTGATAAACACCATCGTTGTAGTTACCAGCAAAACCAAGATCGGGATTGGAAACAGTATTATTTGCGTTTAGATAAATCATGTTATCTTCAACGCTGAGATTTGTAGCTTCAACTGAAAACACATTACCGGATACTGTTAGGTTACCAGTAACAGTTACATCACCAGAGATGGTGCCGCCGGTTGAGTTAAACTTTGTGTTGGATGTGGCAAAGGCTGAATTGGCATAAGAACCAGATGTTACAGCTCGTTGATCGGCTGTTGCTGCATTTGTTGTTGCGGTGTTTGCTTGAGCATAAGCAGAGTTGGCATAAGAACCAGATGTTACAGCTCGTTGATCGGCTGTTGCTGCATTTGTTGTTGCGGTGTTTGCTTGAGCATAAGCAGAGTTGGCATAAGAACCAGATGTTACTGCACGTTGGTCTGCTGTGTTGGCTGCAAGATAAGCACCATTAGCAAATATACCAGAAGTTACTGCTCTTTGATCTGCTGTTGCAGCATTAGTGTTGGCTGTATTGGCCTGAACATAGGCAGCATTAGCATATACACCAGCGGATAGTGCATTGGTTGAACCTGTGTTGGCCACATCAAACGCAGCATTAGCATATACACCAGCAGAATTAGCCGCAACAAAGGCAGCATTCGCCTTAATATCTTGGTAGAACAGTGGCCAAGTAAATGAACCGGTACTAAAGTCACCAGATACTGGAGTGCCAAGTGCTGGAGCTACCAATGTTGCAGAGTTGAAAGTTTTGTTGTTGACTGTTTGCGTGTCATTAACTTTCACCAACGAACCAAGAAACGTTGCGTTTAAATTGGGTGTATTTACTTTAGTTGTCATTTTGTTTTTTGCAGATACTGTTTCTGAT
>Ga0208974_1000591_pt1 | contig 14826 bp, 8 predicted proteins | sample GreLakmeER15MSRF_FD_187699 | JGI IMG/M metagenome (GOLD analysis project Ga0208974, IMG submission 187699) | Freshwater lentic microbial communities from great Laurentian Lakes, MI, USA - Great Lakes metaG ER15MSRF (SPAdes) | ecosystem: Environmental > Aquatic > Freshwater > Lake | place: Great... | reverse complement strand
AAGCTTGACAACCTCAAGCCAGCGGCCCCAGCGGCCTCCAGCGCGAAGGATCCGTGGGATGACTAAGAAACCTAAAACTGTCGCTGACTGGGAGAAGGTTTGCAAAAACTTAAACAACGCCCTTGAGTCAACAATGGAAGACGAAGTAAAACTGCGCGCCGTGATTGACAACCTTGAGGAACAGATTGGCAAACTGGAAGAGCAGCTGACCATGTCTGTAGGCGTTATCAAATACTTGGAGTTACAAATTGCCAGATCCAATACAGTTCGAAGCGATAAAAACAGGGCTTAAGCAATCCAAGGACGGCTATATGCTGTCTTTGGCTGTTCACCCTGACGAGCTCCACAACGACCTCATGCGCGACTTCGTAGGCTCGCGCTATGTTGTTGTGATGGTGCGGCTGGGTGACGATGAACAACCGATGAACCGGGAGCATGAGTTTCCCGGCGATCATGCGGTGAAGCTGGCCGGCATTCTGTGCCGTGATCCAGAGTTTTGGGAGTGGCTGCACCAGAAAGAGTGGCTAATGGAAAAGAACGAGAAGGCTTGTGCCAGTTGGATCGCATCCTACTTGGACATAGAGTCCCGCAAAGAGCTTAAAACCAACGAAGAAGCCCGCCATTTATTCAATCAATTGCGAACCAGCTTCGAAGCTTGGAGGAAAGCATGAAGAAACTAATCCCTTACAGCGTCTATTTACCCGTGGAGTATCACGACAAGATCAAGGAGCTGGCCAAACAGCGTAAAGCATCTAGCATGGTGCGGGACGCCATTTGCATGATCGTTGATGGTGACGATACTTTCAAGTCCGGATATAACAAGGCGCTCAAAGACTGTGTCAAAGAGATTGATGCCTGCAAAGAGATCGAGCACATTGCCATTCGCGGTAAGTACTTGGCCGACTTGCTGGCCGATCAGATTAAAGAACTGGAGATGTGATGGAAGACATTACCGACCAAGTTATGGCCATGGACAAAGCACTAAGCTCGGCCTTGATGAACACTGAGTGCGAAGATCCAATTGTTGCGGTTATTTCGTTAAGCAAGCTTCTTTGTGAGCTGTTGGTGGAGCTGGGCATGGACGATGACGAGCAGGCTACAGCCGCTTTCCGCGACACGCTTAGAAACGTTCGCAATGAACACACCGATAAAGAGGTTCACTGATGACTGAACACGACACCAATCTGCGCGATCTGGCGTCTATGTTTGCCATGGCCGGGCTCATCATCCGCAACAGGGAAGGTGAGAACCTGGCCGAGGCAGCTCATGAGATTGCCGATCAATGGATGGAAGCTAGAAACAAAGAACCCGAGGAAGGACTGGCCGCAATCAAGAAAGGCAAACGCAATGTCAGAAAACATGAGGATCTACGGTAAACGCTACTGCGCTACCTGTGAGCACTCCAAACCCTTAGACCACGGCAAACTTGTAGACCCAAAGAGTAATCGCTGGGTTTGCTTTGACTGTAAACCAAATGTATCGAAACGAAAAACTACTAAAAGCCGCAAGGCTCCTGCCGTGCCAGCATTGCGGGGTGAGTGATGGAACAGTGGTGGCCGCCCACAGTAACCAGCTGCGGGACGGCAAAGGCCGTGGGCTCAAGGCTCACGACTACCGCATAGCGTCATTATGTTTTAGGTGCCATAGCGATCTGGATCAGGGCGCTAAGATGGATAAGGCCCAGCGTGTTGAGATGTGGGAGGAAGCACACCGCAAAACTCTGGGCCTATTCTTTGAGCAGGGGATTATTGGCCCCGTCTAACCTGATCGTTGAACTCAGTCATTTTCTTCAAGATTTCGTCTTCCTTGCGCTTAACCGCTTCCCTTGGGGCGTCCCTCTCAATCATGGCCCGCTTCTCTTTATTCAGCTTGACGATCTGATTCTCGACATTATTAGCCCGCTGCCACAACCTGGCCTCTGGGTTGGCTTTGACGTACTCAGCCGGGCTGACCCTATCTTTACGCAGGCCCTTGATCTCATGCTCATGCTTGGCCATTACGGTTACATTCTCATAGAACCTTGATCGAGTAGCAGCTGGTGACTCGGCCTCGCCATAGAAACGGCCAACAACAGGAAGCCTGTATGCCGGCACTTCCTCTTGAGTGACCCCTTTTGACTTGGCAAACTCACCAACTTTCATGATTTCCCGACCAACACCGCCGGTGATCTGACCAATGAAGTAATCAATTTCATCGGCTGTAGGGCTGAAGAATCCTTTGGTGTGCTGGGTGCCTGCAGGCGAAGTTACATAGTTAATTGCCTCGGCAAGCTTCTTACTCAAGATGCTGGCATTCTCACGCGAACGCTCGTAACCGGGCGTAGGCGCCGTGCCCCTGTCTTCCTTGTAGATTGGGCGCCCAAAGGAATCTTTGTTGCTGTATATCGCAGCAAACGGATCGCCAATTGTTGGCACAGCCATTAACAAAGGATTACCAGAACCACCCAGCGGGTTGAACGCATCAAATACCAAAGACACCGCGCTCATAACTTTATCGCCCGGGCCTTTGCGGCTTCTGATCATGCCGGTTTCGATAAGCAATGTTTCCATGGCAAGGCGACCAAAGCCGGGGAACATATTGAATCCCAGCGGCATTGGCACAGACAGATACTTCTTGTCTGTAAATGGGATTGGGATGATCAGATTCTTGTCTTTGACAAACTCTGGTGGCTCATCATCGTCAAACCCAGCCATGGCCAAGACAATGGCCTGCATAGATCCAAGGAGCATACCGCCAAAGATGATCTTCTTACCCATGGGCCCGCGCAGCGTTTCAACCATGCGAGTACTACCTTGGACAGCAGCGTTAAAGAACGCATACAAGGCGGAAATAAAGCCAGTCCTAGCACCCTTACGGTTAAAGTTAACGGTTAAGTTCTTGGCAATACTGGCAGCTTTGTCATCGCTAAGTTTGCCTTTTTCAACAGCCACACGGAATGCAGCCAGACGCACAGCATTCTCAATGGCATCGTTGTAGTCTGATAGCCAATTAAATACAGAGTCAACAAACTTTTTGGTGTTGCCACGGTTGAGGCGCTTTAACTCTTGCTCAACAACATTGCCCTTGCGCTTTGTCTCTGCAAACTGATTCTGGTAACCAGTCTGGCCGCCGGCCAACTGGAAACGCTCAAACCACTCCTGCATTTCTGCCATTTCTTTTTTGCGCGTTTCATTCGAGATTCCGATAATTGACTTATCTGTGGCGCCTTTGCCACGCAGATCACGATAGATCGCGCGCAAAGCTGGCAGCACATAGGCCCGCACTTCTTTTTCCTTGCCAGCAATTTCTGTCGTTGACAAGTTAAGGGATGCAGCACTAAGGTCGCGCAAGAAGTTAACACCACCGAACACGATGTTGTACTGGGTATTAACAGAAGCAAACCAGCGGGTGACCATGCTGGCCATACCAATTGCATCGCCCAGTCTTTCGGTGTCAAGGTTCCTTATTGACTGAACCATGCGTAATGCACGGGGGTCATTCGGGTTGAAGAAGATGAAGCGGTCTTCGCCGTTAATACGGATAGGAAAGACGTTAGGACTGTCGCGCAGCAGGGGGTTAACCTGATACTTAACTGTTTTAGTCTTCTTATCAAACATTGGCTGGCGCGGCTCTTGAATGATGCTCCGGGCATCATCAGGCGTTAGGCCCAGAGAGATGAGCTCGGCTTCCAGCTTATCCTTGTCCTTGATGGCATCAGGATTGATGGCCAACCAGAAGCCAGGATTTGGATGCTTGATAGCCATGCCATACAAAGCGCGGCCAACACGGGCCTGCTCAGACCTACGCAAAGCGCGCTCACGCTGCATGGCAATGTTGGCAAAGATGTCAATGACTGGCTTATCAGAACCAACACGGCGCTTAGAAGCTGAACCACGGGTACCAAAACCACCCATCACGCCACGGCCAGTGTGGACAAAGTCAAGGTTGTCACGCTGCAACGGAACGTAGTGCTTGTATGTCTTGTTCCACTCGTCAATTGTGTCTTGAGTCTCAAGGCCGTTAGCCACTAAAACCCGCTGAGTCTCTTTGACAATCTTGTCAACCTTGGCCGCAAGATCCATTAGGTCTTTGCGTTTCTCAGGCGTCAACTCTGCCATGTACTTATCGGCAGCCTCATTTGAAACGCTGGAGCCAGCCTCTGGGAAACCCACTGGGTTAATTTTAGCAATGTATGCGTTGGCTTCTTTGGCGTGGCGGTTAAGCAAGAACGTTTCGAGCTCATCCAGCGTGATGTTTTTATCTTGCATTTCTACAAGCACCGGGCGCATCTCATCATCAAGGAAGTTTTTAGTACGCTTGGCCAGACGGCCATGGTAGTTCTCTTCCTTCATGTATGCGTCAAACCGCTCATCAATCTTTCTGCCGGTGCTTTGAATTGATTGAATCAAACGCTTGGTGTCGATGAGCTTGTCGCCATACTTGTAGATCACATCGTCCATGAACGACATCTCTGGGATTTCCATGTCTGGCTCTGGCGCCTCTTCGCCCAGATAGTTACGGCGCTCAATGCTTCGGTACTCACCGGTGCCCAGCATTTTCCTGGTCACAAACTTACCATCAGACTTGGCCAAGCTGTCCAATGCACGAATGATTGATGCGTCAGACTTCAAGCCCAGCAATGACTTGATCTTCTGGGTGAACTCACGCAGCCAGTTCTTAAGCTTGGCCAACACGCCACCCTTAACAGCCTCGTAGCGGGCCTGAACAATGTCAGATCCGTTGACCGCCCAGAACTCTGATGGATCAAAGTATTCGTAAAGGTCGTTCGTTACGGTGGGCGAATACAGCAAAAGATTTTTAGCTAAATCAATACTCTTTGACGAACCAAAAGGATCTCCAGCAAGCACACTAGCAAACTGCATTTGCTTTACGGCTGATTTGTAAATCTTCTCTAAGTCTTTTGGTATTTCCAAACGATCATGGTTGTTGTTACCAATGTGGGCATCCAGAAGCGCCATGAAATACAAACGCTGGGCCGGGTCTTTGGCGGCCTTGTTAGCCTTCAGCAGCTGTGTCAGCCATGCCTTGCGAATGGCATTCTGAATATCGGTCGGCATCATGCGCTCAAGGTGGTGCAAGATTTCGTGCGTAGCTGTCTGGCTTGATCCAGCATCTTTGATCAGGTTAATGATGCGAGCGTCAGAGTTATAGAAACCACCAACGCCAGCCAGTCCTTTGCCTTTAACGCTGATACCAAGATCGTCAACCAAGGCAGGGTTTTGCTGAATAAACCACTCGGCCAAATCAACGCCTTCTGCAGTAATCATTTTCCTGCGTTTGGCATTAAGCAACTTTTCACGAATAAAGTCAGCACCACGAACGCGCTGCGGCACTCCCTTATCGAGGCGGCTTTCTTCGTCCTCTTCAATGGCGGCATTCATGCGGTCAAGGTATTCCTCATCGGTAATCTTGCCTTCGCCACGCTGCCTTGTAAGGGTCTTGGCTATACGTTTAAAGGATGGCGAACGCTTCTTTTCATTATCGGCAATGCTGTCGGCTATCTGATTAACAAGCCTGACCATGTCATCGCCAAGGTTGTAAAGGAAGCTTTCTTTCTTGCCGTAGGTTACGTTCTTGGCTAACACCGTGTTGCCAATCTGAATAACTTGCTCGGCAGCTACAACTGGTTGAGTTGTATTGCGGTCAAAGAAGTAAGCATGACGGGTAGGGTCTACACCAATCTGAGTCCAAGATGGATCATCCATGGCCTTTAATGCAGCTGCATAAACTGCAGCCGGATCGCTCTTAACAAACTCACCTTCCATGGTCTGCAGCGCATCCTTGGCTTCACCAGTGGCAATATTCAAAGCCTTCTTCTGGCTGCCTGTACCGAAATTAACATTGTTAATTACCGCTACGCTGTCATAGCCAATTGCTTTACCGGGCCCGCTGGCGTTTCCTTTTTCATGGATGGTCACAACATAGACGCCCTTGCGGTTAAACGCTGGAATGTCTAAGCGCAGGCCAACACGGGTGCCTTCTGGAATGTCGGGGCTAACCTTATCCTTTTTCTCAGAGCTCAAAGCATCAACCATCTCGGCCCTTGTTGCGGGCTTCAGTGGTGCTTCGTATGGCCGGATAGGCTTGTACTGGTTGACCATCTTGTCAAACTCAGCTGCCGTCATCTTGCCTTCTTTGACTAGACGGGCTGCAGCAGCCAACTCTGGTGAACGGCCTGGGGGTAGTTTCTTACCCTCAACGCTCATAGAGATGTTGCCCGACTCATCAAACGTGCCACGGTTTCCGGTGGCTGATTTGATTTGGTTTGGCTTAAACACAACATACGCATCATGCGTGGTTACTTGTAAAGAGCCTGCAGCGCCTGGCTGGTCTGCTACGTTTTTAAAGATCACTCCATCGTGGCCCTTTTTCTTGGCCTCACGAATAAGAGGCTCAACCTTGGTATACATCTGCCCCTCTGCATCCACGATCATTGGGTTTTGCATACTCAAATAAACCGGCATGACGTTTCCGCCATAGGCAGACTCAGCAGGATATGCAAAGCTTTGGCCAGTTAAGGTGCTTTTGGCAACACCCGCATACGCAGAAGCTAACTCTGGATTGCTGGAGAAAAAGATTGCGTTGGTTCCGCGCAAACGCTCTCCGCCTTGTGTTTTCTTTTCTGCATAAGGATCAAACACATCAAAGTCTTCGTTGGTGCCATGGTAGACAACCAATGGATTGCCATTTTCATCAACAACTTTGCTGTCGCCAAAGAACTTCTTAAATGCCGGCGTTCCAGTCTGCTTCTCAAGACTGAAGAACTGCTGCTCTCTACCGGGCGTCTTGGTCTTAGCTTCGGCCTGAGTAGCTTGTCTCTGAGGTGTTCTGACTTCCTTGGTGACTGGCTTAATCTTGATACGGGCTAAGTCTTCAGACATAGCGCCCTTACCAGTGATAAAGGACATCACATCTACACCAGCTTCAGGCACGATAAACAACGCAGCGCCGTCCATCTGCTTGGCGTGGTTATCCACCATGTATTTGTAAGTCGGTGCGTCTACATTGATACAGCCAAACGAATAGCGTGAATCCGCAGGGGACTCGTTGCGTAGCGCAGCTGCACGTTGGGCGGCGTCTTTCTCTTTGAGCCACACAGAGTGCATGATTGTGATCGTGCCGTCTGGATCGTTGATGGCCAGCACGGTGCCGGTGTCATAGTCACCAGCGGTGCGCTTCTCGGACGCACCCTTTTGGGCGTCAACAAACTTCAGATCAAACAGGCCAGCTGGGGTAATGCGGTTCTGCGGTTTGTCGTTGTCACCCACATAGAGATCGCCCTTGGCCAAGCCAAACAGGGACTTCTTCTCAAGGAGCAAAGATCCATCAGGGTTAAATACAAACATACGGCCACTAGGCTTGTCGGCCATGATGAACAGTTTGTCTTTAGCCACCATCTGCTCTTGGAGAGCAGGGTAGATCACAGCAAAAGCGCGCTTGGCTGGCTCTGACATCTTGTCTGTAGCAGCGTCAGGCACCTTGGCCAGAACCTCTTCTGTACGCACGTTGTCAACAGGCATAAACACGTTTATTGGCTGAGACATATATTGCGGGTTGAACGCAATGCCTACAGCCAGAACACCGTTGGCCAGCTGGCGAATGATCGCGCGGATCTTGCCGTTAACAGCTGTGGCGCCCTTAACGATAAAGTTAGTGACATCCTCGCGCAGCTTGGTAAAGAACTCGTCTGAATCTATCGTAGCGCCGTAGTGCTTCTCAAGGGTGGAAACTTGGTCATCAGACAGGTTTTCCGTCTGGTCTTCCAGCATCAGGCGCTGCTGCTCTTCTGCTACTTCAGTAAAGTCACCTTCGATTGTGTAGGGCTCAAAGCCAACCTGGCCGGCAATCTGTGGCTCCTCGGCGGCCAATACTTCAGCTTCGGCGCTGGGCTTGCGCTGCATAACCTTGTTGGAGTCTTCTTGGAATTCAAATCCAAACTTACTGTAGAAGTCCACCAACTGATCGCGGTCAAGACCAAAGTCATTCTTCTTGATGTTGATAATTGGCACGGGCTCTAAGTACAGAGTGATCTCGTTCTTGTCGGCAGCCTCAATAACATCGTTCATGGCCTGTGTAGCCAAGCCTTGATTGCGCTTGCCGGGGTCAACCATGATGGCCTCAAGGGTCACCTGATCTGGGTTTCCAAAAGCGACATTAACTGCGTTACGGTTCTGGAACAGCACACGCTGGGGCGTCATGGCAATACGCAATGGGCCCTTCTCAAACGTGCGATGGGGCTCACCACCCTTGTCTTTGTAAGTACGTGGATCGTCCAAGGCCAAGACCTTATAGCCTTCACCAACCATGGACACAGCCAAGGGATAGCGCAGCACGGCGCCATCTGGCGTGGCCACTGTACCTTTGGGAGCTTCTGGCTCTTCGGTAGGCTCTTCTTTGCCAAGCTCGCGGATCGCTGGGCCTACTTGCTTATTACTGTACTCATGAACCGTATAGGTAATATCGTCCTTGTTTGCAACGATATTTACTTCTTCTTCGTCTGGGTTACCTCTAATATCAACCCCTTGGTTTGACACAGAGTTAGGCGGAACTTTGGCTTGAATGACATACGGTTGCGTACCCTCATCAGCGTTGTCTGCGAGGTTGTCAACGTATTTATCAATGTTTGATGAATGAACCGTCCAATATGTACCTAGATTATTTTCGTCAATGTCATTTTCAGATTCTACAAAAAGCACTCGGTAAATTGAACCGCCTTTTTTGATCAACCCATCAACAGCTGTCTTGTAATATTTGAGCTCTCTTCTGGCTTGCTTGGGGTCGCCATAGGCATCCTCAAAACCTTCCAAGGCTTTCTCAAATTCGGCTGGGTCATTTAACTTATTTAGTTTTTCTGCTGCACCTTCGGCAGTTTGAAGTTGTCCTTGGAGCTTATAAATTTTGGAAGCAATAGACTTTAGTTTGTCCTTGTCTTCTTCGTTATCGTACTGCTCTTCAAGATCCGTAATCTGATCGCGGATTTCTTCTAGCGTTGGCTTTTTAACTTCAGGTTTGGCCGGTTTACCTTCCAACTCGCCAATACGCTTTTCAATCTCGGCCATGCGAGCTTCTTGCACTGGAGTTTCTTCCATGCCGGCCTTGACGATCTGCATCATCAGTGCCTTCTGCTCTTTACGCAGATCGGCAATCTCTTTCTTGTTGTCTATGGGTGCCGCTTCACCCTTCTCAAGTGCAGCCAGCTCCGCCTTGACGCGCTTGTTCTCAGCAATCATTTCGCTCATGGTTGGGCCAGTGCCCGCACCAAGCTTGGCCATGGTTTGATTGCTCTTCTCCTGCTGAGACTTATAGTAGCTCTCCATGTAGTCAGCAATGTCAGCTGCCACATACTTTTCGGCAGGATCCTTGGAGTATTGAGCATCGTAGCGGAAACGCTCAATTTGCTGCGGGGTATCCATGCCAAGGGTTGGCAATGCTCTAACAGCCAGAGTGCGAATGGCAGCTTTATAGCCTTCAGAATCGCGTGGCAACGAATATGCGGCCACATCTGGGTAGTCTTTCAGCACCTCTTCGCTGATGGGCTTGCCTGCGCGGGCTTCATTTAGGACGGCGGCCTTGTGCTTCAGGTCTTGCAAGTTGTCATTGAACTTGCCCATCACGTTGCCTTCGTGCTTTAGCAGGCGCTCCACCAGCTGGTACTTCTGGCCGTAAGCAGACTGGCCTACCGCCTCAAGGAACTCACCAAGCTGGGCTTTGTTCATCTTGTCAAAGTAAGCTTTATCTTTGCCACGGACTAGGCTTAGACCGTTGTCAATTGCGATCAGCTTCTTAGCAACATTGAGCTTGTCTTTAACATCAATATCAAACAGACGGCCAAGGAAGCGCACATCCTTCTCACCGTACTTAGCAATCAAGCTCTTGGGTGTCTCACCCTTAAACACCATCTTCAGCGCTGGGTGGTCGCTTTTGCCTCGAGTTTCATTGTCTTCGCGGAACTCTTTTTTAGTAAGAGTAACAGTGCGCTCTTGCTGTGTCTGCGGCTTGGGCGATTCTGCTACTGTGGTTTCAGCTGGCGTATCAGCAAAGATGTCTTTCTGGCCACGGGCTGCAGCTACATCGGCCTCGCGATCACTGCCAACCAGAGCAAATTCTTCAGCCTCTTTGTCGGCTCTGATCTTTTTCATCACAGCTTCAGACTCATAGAACTGCTCTAGGCGGCGTCTTTCAAATTCATCATCCGCCTCAATTAGCTCCTCTTTTGTTGGGGAGGTGAGCTTAAATTCTTCTCTTTCACCTGTTGCAGCAGGGCGATCCTTGCCTCCGGGCTTAATAGTCTCAGCTTCTTGATCAGCTTCTCTTTGCTCATCTGCGGCGATTTGGAGTTCACGATTCTGTTCCTCTTGAGTTAGGTATTCTTTAACTAAGTCTTCCGCATCCTTGACGGAGCCAAACATCATTTCAATTTCTGTTTTGGCATCAAACGGCAAGTAGTCTTGAGAGCCAATAGCGTCTTTAATTAACTGAGCTGATTCGGTTGCATTAAAGTTGTTGGCGTTGTGGCGCTTGTCTGGTGGCAGGAATGCATCCAAAGTGCCATTGTCAACCATGTCAACAATGTAGGCGCCCCTGCCACTACCTTGAGTAATTTGCAGTCTGCGTTGACCAAGGTTGGGCTTATTACCAAAGATCTCTCGAACCTCTTCAGGATTCAATGCACCAGTAAGCTTGCTCCACAAACTGCCAGCCGGCTTGGCGCGCTTCTTAAGAACCTCTTTGGTAACTTGATCGACAGCCTGCTTGGCCTCTACAAACTCTTGCGGCTGTGGAGCTGCACCACCAGTGATGCCAAACGCCTCATCTGGCTGGGTTTCCTGCTCTTCAGGAGTTTGAATGTCTTCAGCCTTGGAGGCTTTGTTAATTGCAATATATTCTTTACCGTTGGTGGTGTTAAAAGTTACACCATCGTGGCCAGCTTCGCGCGCAGCATTAACAAGGTCGGCCATCGTGGCAGACTGAGGAAGTCCAAGTTGTTTCTTTGCAGAAACCCAGTCAGGAGCTCGCAAGATATTATCAAATGTGCGCTCTTCTTCGGTAACGTTACCATTAGGGCCGGCATATTCTTCTGCCACTTTGCGGTCAGGGGACATAAACAAAGCGCCGCCAACAGTTTCCCGGCCTTCTTGTCCTTTTGGAACGCCGCGATACAACTTTACCGACTCAGGTTTGGTTGGAGGTGTCTCAAAGTACTTGTCATCACGATCAGAAACATCGTCTAGCAAGTCTTGCATTTCAGCAAGGAACCTATCTTGCTGGTCTTGCTTGTCAATTTCTTCTTGTGTTAACTGTTTCTCAGCCTTAACTACAGGCGCCTTTTCTTGGGGGTAATTAACACTGTTAATTAACTCTTCAAGCATGGCCTGTGTATCCATAGCCTCAGATCCCGGCGCTTGTATGGTTTCCGCTGGGCCTGCAGGCGGTGCTGGAGGCATGGGCCCTTGAGCAGCCGGTGCAGCTGGAGGTGCGGGCGGTCTGCCTTCTGGCGTCAGGAATCCCTTTTGACGGGCAATCAGTTCAGCCAAGCCACCTTCGGGTTGGATGTACTTCTCACGCTCTGGAGCTTTGGCTCGGCCACCTAAAGCTGTAGCACCAATACCCATGGTGGCACCAGTTACAAGGCCCATACCGGCAGCTTCAGGAACACCCTCTAACAAAGGTTTATCTGTAGCGTAGTTCATCCACATTGTCTCTTGTGCAGACTGTGGCATTTCCTCAAATACACCCTCGGATATACCTGATGCAGTAGCTCTTATGGCAAAGTCTTTAACCGACTTAGAGCCGGTTTGCGCGCCACCGCCGACTAGCAACGTATCAATGTCATCAAAACCAAACTTCTTGGCTAACTTACCGCCGGCCACACCAAATGCGGCTGTGCCAACGCCAGAACCAACAGCAGACAAAGCCTGCTTACCAGTTAATAACCCGTCTTTAGTTCCTTGACGTATTTGCTCTGCAGCTGCACCGGCACCAAGTATGCCCTCGCCTGCAGCACCAGCCAAATAGGGAGAAAGACCTGGAGCCCCTTTTAGTATGCCCCGAGCAACACCGGCGCCACCAATCATCTGCGGTAAAGACTCTCCAACTGCCGTAACAATCGTGCTTGGGTTTTGGAGAGCTGCGCCAATCGTTGGTACAAAACCTTTTGTTTCTTTTACTTGGCGGTTTGCATACTGCTGGGCTTCGGACAAGTAGGTATCCAAAATTGCTTTAGCTTCTTTGGGTCTGTAACCAGCCTGCTCAAGAAGTTTTCCAGCATAACCTAGTGTAGGTATATCAGCCAATCCAACAAATGCTTCAGGTAGGCCAATCGCGCCTTTGAGTAAAGTGACGCCACTATCTATAACCGAACCACCCAACGTTCTGTCGTATCCCCGCGCTTCTCTTGCTGCAACTTGGGCGCGGTACTCATCCGCAGTCATTGAGTTGGGATTGACGGACTGACTTGCTGGCTGTGCAGCAGGCGTAACTATAGACGGAAGGCCAGCCTCTCGGGCGGCGCCACTCATTGCCTGATCTTCAGGAGAAAGAATGGGTTCTGGAAGCCGAGCAGTTTTTACAATTTCCCACCTATTGCCTACTAAATATGCCGTATCCCCTGCTTCATTTTTAGCCGTTTGTGCTGGAGGAGTCCATTTGTTGTCAACAAGGAATAACACCTCCCCAGTTTGAGGATTGACAGCACGTTGCATAATAAAATCCTAAATTATTTAACAGGGGTAAAACCAGCTGGTAGCGGAGGAATGGTTCCGGGAGCTGGCCTACCTGAAATTTTATCCAAAAATGTTCGTGTATCTATAGGTGGTTTTGTGGGTTCTGGAATAGTTTGCCCAGACTGAACTAGTTTTGCGGCGCTAACCATTTTTTGCGCCGTTTGCGCTAACTCTGCCATATCTACGCCTGGATTATCTTTTACAAGAATTCTCATGGCGTCTTCAAATGTCAAAGTGCCAGACTTAGATTGACCTTGCATCTGCCTAAACAAATCTGGATCTTTACGCAAAAGCGCAAGCTCTTCTTGGAACCTTGAGGGCTTGTCGGCAGTGCGCTTACTTTGCTCATACATACGCTGTTCGTGCGCTTCCTGACCTTTGTAGCGCGCCTCTTGAGCTGCGCGCTGGGCCTCTTGGATTTCGCGCTGTCTTTGTTTGTCAGCTTGATTAAGAACCTCTGTGGCGCCAGCACCTTTGATCTCTTCAATCTTGGCCTGACGAGCGTTGACTTGATCTTTAAGCTTCATGCCTTCTTCAAAACGGCCTTCAGCAAACGCACGTTTCATTTGTTCAATGTCAGATTGGAGCTTCATTGTCTCGATAGTCTGAGCGCGCTCCAACGCTTGCTGTTTAGCAGCACGTTCTTCAGCAGCTGCGGTAGCGGCGTTATACGTCTTACCAAATCCACCAAACGCAGCACCAATACCGCCCATGCCCTTCTGGCCACGGGTAGCTTCACCAGCGGCAATCAAAGCTTGTGATAAAGCGGCAAGACCTTGCCGGCCCTCTCCCTCTTGGAACCTAGACTTCTGAGCTTGGTTTTGCTCTTCAAGCTTGGCGGCTAGAGCAGCCAACTTCTCTCCAGGAATTTTGTTAAGCATAGCGCCTAACTCTGGATTGGCTTCAGCAAACTCCTTGCGGCTTTGTTCACGACTAACCGGCATAGGCAAATTAACATTACCAGCCACACGATCAGCCAGAATCTTATTGGCTAAAGCTACAGGCAGGTTATCAATTCCCGCAGATCTGTCTGGTGCCGCACCGCCTGATGAAACAGCCTCATCCGAAACTGCCGCAGGAACCAAGCCTTCATCAGCAAAGGCCACGATACCGCCCGGAGCGTAGTTAAAGATGTCCTTACGAACAGGCAACTCAGCCAGTCCACCAGCGGCCATGCCGGGTGCGCCTGCAGGAATAGAGCCGGGCTGAGACATTTGTTGTGGAGGCATAGGACGCGCTGCCGGCTGGATAGGCATCTTTGGCATCTGAGGAGCCATCTGGGGCTGTACAGCTGGCATAGCGGGAGGCATACCTGCAGGGTTAATCCTCATATTCATACCTTGGCCAACGCCGGGCAAACCAATCTGCTGGGCCAGCTCGCCTTCAAGCTTTTCTTTAACAGAGGAATCAGGTGCTTGTGCCGCACGTTGCTCCATGGCCTTACGGCGGTTCATCTCGCCAAGAGCCATGTACGGGGGAACCTGTGGGTTCTGCCCGTTGGCATAAGCCATGATCGCCGGTGTTGGCAGATCCTTTAAATGTTCTTGGATTTGAATGAGATTCATGATTTCTGTCCTAAATCAAGACCGAGGCTGGTCAATAATTCACCAACGTTTTTATATCCTAATGCCGAGGCAGCAGCTGTGCCACCACCCAGTACAGACAACAGTGAGCCAATACCAGAGAGCTGGCCGGGCGTGTTGGTAACTGAGCCAGTAGGCAGGCCAGAGATCATGTCGCGCTGGAATTGCACTTGTTGATATGGATACTGACGTTGCTTCTCAAACTCAGCTAGATCAGCCGCTGTTCCTTCAGCTGTGATGCCGCGCTCTTGTGCTCCGCCTGCAAGCTGTTGAGCCAGATTCGCAAGACTTGCTTGGTTCTGCATTTGACCCAAATTACCCTGAGTCTGAGCGCCCTGCATACCAGCCTGTAGGCCCTGCAAGCCAAAGCCAGCACCGTACTGCGCTTCTTGCATTTTGCGAGCTTGGTCAGCGTTAAACTGAGCCATAGCCTTGTCATAGGCTGTACTGTAGCCCTGACCTGTAATGTTGGCTTGTGTGTTTGCAAGATTACGCTGTGTCTCTGCGTCCAGAATGGCTTG
>Ga0208974_1000590_pt1 | contig 14830 bp, 22 predicted proteins | sample GreLakmeER15MSRF_FD_187699 | JGI IMG/M metagenome (GOLD analysis project Ga0208974, IMG submission 187699) | Freshwater lentic microbial communities from great Laurentian Lakes, MI, USA - Great Lakes metaG ER15MSRF (SPAdes) | ecosystem: Environmental > Aquatic > Freshwater > Lake | place: Great... | reverse complement strand
AGGGTGGAAAAAATAAAGGACTCCTTGTGAGAGTCCTTTACCCATCTGGAGGGATGTGCCGCAACCGGAGGCTAATCTGGATTGGTTGTTCGTATTCTAGTACAACCTATAGATATTTGTCAACGCTGTATATGCCTATATAGTCTCCTGCAAAATAAGTTTGCTTTGTTCGTAATTAAGAATAGAATTCATCTTCTGCGTGACGGGAAACGGTGGGCGCAGAATGCATTTACTCCTACCACGGGTTAGTTCTGAAACAGGAGAATGGGCGGCGAAGCCAGCACCCATGAATGAAAAGGCTGGCGGGTCAGCAGGCTCCATTAGGGCAAGCTGTGAAGGCAGACAGTCTCTTCTGACAGGTTGAGGCTAGGTCTGCCCACCAAAAGGGCAGACTTACTTACTGGACGTTACTTATCAGTCCCTAAGTCTTAACTTATCAGTCAAGAGGGCTTTACCCGTGAGAGTCAGAGATTACAAACATGAATACGCCCTTCAAAAGAAGCGAGGGGATGTAGAAGGTTTTCTTGAACGACAGAAAGCAAGACGGCTGTTCGACAAGAAGAAGATCGATAGGTCAGGTAAGGATATCGATCACATCAAGCCCATCCGCAAGGGTGGGTTAACAACAGCAGGCAACCTTAGACTGAGAGACAGATCGAAAAACAAAGGCGATAACAAGTAATTTAACCGGAGGCTATCCAAATGAGTAACGAACTTCATGCGTTCGTATCTGCTATGCATGTGGCAGATACAGATCGCGCAGCTTGTCCTAGTTGTTCCCCAACCCGTAAGAAATTCAATGCCAAAGAACTGGTCATCACCCGCACGGGTGATGCTTGGCTCTATCTATGCCATCACTGTGGCATAAGCGGCAATGTCCCATTCGATAGCACAACCCCACATGTGGAGAGAAAATTGTCAGCCGTTCCCAATATAAAAAAAGAGCCTCTTGATCAAGCCCATTACGATTACCTAGAGACACGCGGTATTTCAAAAGAGACAGCAAACAAGGCAGGACTATTCTCTTCTGAGAAATGGTTCAGCCGTTTAAACAAGATGTCACCTGCCATTGGATTCCCGTATTTCCGTAACGGGGCGATGACCTCAGCCAAGTACCGGAGCATCGAGGACAAGGACTTCACCCAAGATTCCGGTGGGGCGCATGACTTCTTTGGGATTGACCGGATCAATCCCGCTCTGCCTGTGATTATTGTTGAGGGAGAGATGGATGCCTTGACCGGGATGGAGTGCGGGATAGAGAACGTCATCTCTGTACCGGCTGGCGCCCCGATCAAGGTGGCTGACGGCAAGGTGCAAGCGAGTGAGGACAAGAAGTTTGCCTTTGTCTGGAATGGATTCGAGGTGCTGAAACAAGCTCCATACATCGTCATTGCAACAGACAATGACTCCGCTGGGCAGGCGCTGGCTGAAGAGTTGGCAAGACGTATCGGCAAGCACAAGTGCAGGCTGGCGGTGTCGGACTACAAGGACTTCAACGAAGCATTCCAGAAAGCAGGGGCAGATGAAGTTAAGCGAATCATCGAAGCGGCAGAGCCGTATCCAGTAGAGGGTTTATCATCTGCTGCCAAGTTTGAAGACCGTGTAAACGATCTGTGGACAAAAGGAACAGGGCAGGGAGTGTCTACTGGGTATTCAAACCTAGACCAGATCTACACCATCTCCCCCGGTCAACTGTCAGTCGTGACTGGGTATCCTAGCCATGGCAAGTCGAACTTTGTAGACCAACTCATGGTCAACCTCGCTCGCAAGCATGACTGGAAGTTTGCCCTATGCTCGTTCGAGAACCAGCCAGAGGTACATATCTCCCGGTTAATGGAGATCTATGCCAATAAGCGGTTCTTTGAGGGTAGTTTAAGGATGAATGAGGCAGAGAAGGATGAAGCGTTCGCATGGGTGCTAGAACATTTCCTTATCATGGACTCAGAGACTGTAGAGCCTGCGACCATAGACTCGATCCTTGAGCGTGGCATAGCAGCGGTGGCAAGGATGGGGATCAGGGGCATGGTCATCGACCCATACAACTACATCGACATGAGTGGCACTCAGCTATCCGAAACAGCCGCTATCAGCGATCTTCTGACAAGGGTACAAGCCTTTGCCAAGACCTACGGGGTGCATGTCTGGTTCGTTGCTCACCCAGCCAAGGTGTCAAGGTCGGGAGCAGAACTCCCAAGACCTGACGGCATGAGCATCTCAGGGTCAATGGCATGGTGGGCGAAAGCTGACTGCGGGGTAACCATCCATAGGGGTGAGGGTACAAGTGTAGAGGTGGTAGTCTGGAAATGCCGATACAGGTGGGTGGGTACGCAAGGCGAAGCCCTGCTTCAATACAACAAGGTTACTGGGACGTATACACAGCCTCTGGATGACTTCTAAGTGAGCAATAACAAGGGATCGAAGAAGTGTAAATCAAGCATCCGAGCAGTTTACAGAAACAAAACGCTAGTTGGGGTAATAAGCGGACTAGGGAAGAAAGCTAGAAAATGTAAATGCGGCAAAGGGCTTGGTTTTAAAGATGAAAAGCTTTGCAAAAAATGCGCGGAACTCAGCTAGATAATTTATACCTGTTTTGGGATATAAATAGGTATACCTTTTAAGTCGGGCTAGGCAGACATGCTGAAGATAGCTAGTGGGGTTCTGAGTCGGGAAACCCAGTAAATCCCCTAGCCAACCGCCTGACTTATTCACTTTGCTATTCACTTTTCTATTCAATTTGCCGGTATGACCACAAAATTTTGTATGCAGTGCCAGAGAGATGTTTTCGTAGTCGAGTTGAGCGCGTGGAAGCCTATCTACAATGTACTGGGCAAGGTAACTAGACGAATTTGCCCTGCGTGCGCGGCTGGTAGGAAGAAGTTTGACGCTACTGGAGTTTACAAGAAGTAACCTCCAATTCATAGCCACGAAGTGCCGGGGTATGGGCTGACTGTTTAAACAATGACAGCAAAAGTTACAATGTTACTTCATTGCTCTGTGTATCCGTAACATCCGATCCATTGCTGCCATTGGCTTTCAGTGTATTGTTACCGTGTGACGGCATATCTCCCACACTGGGGTTAGATTCCGGCTGGGGGCGGTTTAGATGGCAGGGGTCAAGGGGTTGAACCCATTTTAGTAAAAGGGTCAAACCCCTCCCCCCCTCGTATTAAAGACTGGCACAAATGGCACAAAAGCTCTGGGAGCTTTTAAAACTTCTGGAAGTTTGACTCCAACCCTTACTGGCATTGGGTTGCAGAGGATAAAATAATAAGCGTTGGCGTAGTGGCACAAATGGAACAAGCATGGCACAAGGTACGTCTTGAACCCAAAACGGGAATCTGGGAAAGACTGGGAATCCCACTGCTAATACCGCTCTCATACCGCTCTTAATGCCGGTATGACCCCTTGAAACCCATCACCTATAGGCTTTCTAATACCGGTCTTCATACCGGTATTTACATTAGCCCGTTTAAACAACAACCAAACGTCTGTAGCCGATCACTGACAATTCTCGACAATTAATCCAATCAATTACCTGACTAACTGTTTAAACGCTGTTTGTGTACAAGTCCCTGAACAAGTCGCATAAAAAATCCCCATGAGCCGAAGCTGATGGGGACTGGGTCTAGACTATCCAGACAATTACTTGGGTAATAATTAGGAAACATACCCCTAAAAACGTACCCTTTATTAATAAAATCATGCGCCGGTCATCTTCATGCCATGTGCCAGACTTGTATGCCTTGTCTCTGCCTCGCTTTGCGTTTAAATATGGATGCTGATCTTTAGTTTCGTCTCGCTTCATAGCTAGTACTCCTCTTCGCGTTCTATCAAAGCCGTGAACAACCACATGCCACGGTCACCACGGTTACCCCACTTCCACTGCCTTCTAGAATCCTCAAGCAGCTTGGATGCCGATGCTATACCCCTCTTAGCCTGCACCTTCGTCAGGTAAAGATAGGCTGCATCGGTATCGGCTGTCCTTAGATTCAACAAATGCCTGACTTCACATTCATGCCGGAACTTCTCAGTGCTTTTCATTGCTCTTGACCCTAGCCTCATCCAGCGTGTCGGACAGGTACATCATGATCATCTCTTTGCTGACCCCTGCCCTGATGCTGGCGCTGGCTATGAAGGTCACCATCACCGGGATGATATCGTCCAGCGACTCACCGTCTATCGCTGCATCAATCTTCTCGATCAACTCCATAAAGGTTCTGCTCATGATTGCCCCCAGTAACAGTTTGAGTAGGTTGATATCAGGGCAATGGTCAGCGCAATCACCAGCACTACCAGATACCCAGTCACCCCGTCCTGTTTAAACTCATCGTTCATGTTGCCTCCCTCGTGCGATAGGCAAACCAACCCCCGTTCCTTCGCTTCCAGATCGTGTATTCAGTCCCGACCCTGAGCCGCTCCCCGCATCCTTCTGCGTATTCTAGGCTACAGAAATACCCTCGTACCCTCTGAGTATCGATCCTCCTCCCTGTTGTTACAGTGTAGTCATGCCCTGTTTTAAAATGCTTCATACTTCCTCCAATGTGTAATGGTCTATCTTAAAATCAACGCCGTCCCAGCCGCACTCAGCGGCGATACCCCCATCGAACTCATCCGTATAATAAAAGCAAGTAAGCTGACCCTCCGTTGTCTTGCAGTCTGCCGACCATTCAACAACCTCCCCATCATCATTGCCTGTGGGTTGACAGCACATGGACTCCACCAATTCCACAGCCTGCTCACCGACCTTAGCCACAGCTTCGCCACGGGTCATCTTGATATTAGTCGCGCTCCCAAGGTCAAACGGGTTGCTCTCAATCAGGTATGGGTTCATTGCTGCACCTCGTTAGTTGAGTTAAGTTTCTGACGGCTCAATTGCAGCCAATCATCATGCTCCGCGATGATCTCATGATAGGTCTTTTCTACCCCCCGAAGATCTCGCAGGACGGCTGCCAACCTAACGTACTTTACCCGCAAGTCGTTGTACTTGCGTACCAGTTCATTGTGATCCGCGATCATCTGTTCATCTGTCATTTCTACCAATGATGCCAAGTCTTTTGCCATTTCAAGCCTCCGGCTGTTTAAACATCGGGAAGGATTTCCCCCAATGCCCTCCGGGGCATTAGGTGAGAACCTCACAGCTTCTTGCGTACAGTCGTAAGCAGGGCATTAAACGACTTCTCTGCCAACTGCGATACATCTCTCACGCATGTTGCATTCACAAACACCTTGGTGACCTCGTCCGTTGCGATCCCGATAGCGATGATCACGATCCCCAGCTTGTCTGCCAGCTTCTGTAGATGGATCAGGTGATCCTTAATATAACCCTGTGCATCGGTCAGCAAGAACAAGATCTTCCTTCCTTCCGGTCTGCGATGCAAATCCTCCAACTGAACAGCGATAGCCGAATAGTCAGGGGTGCAACTGCTGGCGCACTGGTTGATGCCGCCCAGCGCCGTTGTAGCACGTTGTGGTGACACGCCCCACGGCTTGAAGTCGATCAGGTGCGGGGTCTCGACAACAGTACCGCCCTCAAGAATTGCAGGCAGCGAACCCCTAAAGCCTGTCACTGCGAACGGTACACGGGCTTGCTGTAGCACCTTCGACAGGTGTATTGCGACAGCCTGCGCCGTAGCGATGCGGGTGACCCTCCTCTTGCCCTCGCCGTGCCGATCATTCATCGATCCAGAGCAATCGATCAAGATCGATATCGCGCTGGTCTCAGCCTCAACCAACTCCCTGCGAGAGAAGATGTTGCTGCTACCAGCCGCAAACCTCGTCAGCGCTCTACGATCAAGCCTGCCTGACTCTTCCCGGCTCGACCAGCCCACAAAGTCTAACGACTTGAGCAACTTCCTCAAATTGTTTGAGGTAACTCCCAGTCCGCTAGGCTTGTGCGCCAGCACTTCGCTGTATGTGTAATCGCATTGTTCTTTGTGCAGTTCCATTTTATTCTCCTAGTAGAAACGCAGTGATTCCCTTGTGGGCTTGCCGATGCTGGGTCTTGGTTGAAGCACGTCAGCCAAGGCAGTCAGAGGGGTGAAGCGACTGGAGATCTTCTCGTCAGGCTCAATGCCCCGACCAATCTCTTCTCCCTGCCCATCTGGGTGAGGGTCATCTTCGCCCTTGCCCTGTCCCTGCCCCTCGTCTTCGCCCTCGTCTTGCCCCTCGCTCTCATCTTGCCCCTTGCCCTCGTCCTCGCCTTCGCCCTCGTCCTCGCCTTCGCCCTCGCCAGATTCTGGCTTGCCCTCCGGCTTGCTCTTAGGTTCGGGCTTGTCTTCGGGCTTGTCTTCGGGCTTCTCTGCCTGTGTCTTCTTCAGCCTGCGATACAGTTCGATTGCAATCTTCGCAATCTTCTCCGTGTTCTTGGCTTTCTTTGCAGCGGTCAATGCCCAGCGTAGATCGGCAGCGTAACGAGACTTATCGAGGATAGCAGGAGCGTCAATGTTGTAGCCGTTTAAACGCCGACCTTCGATAGCCAGTTGAAACGGGATGTTCTTGAAATCGTCCGGCTCGACATACCCGTCTTCCAGCACATTATTAACGAGCGACTCAAACAGGGCGCGGCTGTTCGGTGCGTAGCCCGACTTGATCACTCGCCATTCGATCCGAGGATCTTCAAGCCCATTGATCAGGTTACCGACATATGCGCCATGCTTCGCCCGTGCCAAGTCCCAAGGTTCGTTCTGGGTGAACCAGATATGCCCCAGTTCATGCAGAACATACCCCAACAGGTCGTTAAACAGCGCGACCTGTACGTCCTTGGTCTCGTCAACGGCAGGCAAAATGATATGTGCTTTTCTGCCATCGAACCGAACGCCAGCAGTCTTCCCAGCCCATACGATATCCAGCGCCCAGTTGGTTTGACCGGAGGCATTCAACACCCGTTCGAGTGTAGCCTCAAGCCCCCTCTTCGCATCAAGTGCTAACATTAGACACCTCCCAGAGATTGTTTAAACGCTACGATATCGATCTGAGCATTGAACACGCCACGCAACTCAGGCTCACAGTCAGCCGGGAACTTGTTGATGATGGCGTTCGCAAAAGCCTGCTCAACAGGCAAGCCCTTCTTGACAGCCCTTGCCCATGCAAATAGTTGGCGCAGTGACGGAGGCTGAGTCAACAGCCCTGCCCGTGCTTTCGCACGCGCTACATTCGCAAACTGGACGATGGCAATCGCGGCATCCAAGGGCAGAGCCGTGCGGTTGATGATTAAATTACATTCGTCAGCCGCAGAAAGGTACTCGAAGCGCAGAGTGAAGCTGAAGCGGTCAAGGAAGGCGCTATTCTGTTCACGCACCCCAGCAAAGTTACCAGACGTATCGCCGTGTCCGTTACTGTTATCAGCACCGAAGAACACTACATGGCTTGCGACTGGAATCCTTTCGCCTGTCTCTGCAATGGCAATGGCACGATGAGGGCTGCGCTCACATAGACTGTGCAGAATCGACACCGACTGCGCTCTCGCAAACCCGATCTCATCTAACAAAATGATCGATCCAGCATGCTGAATGGCTTGCGTGATGATCCCCGCCTTCCAGACCACAGAAGAGTTCTCAATCGTGTTACCGCCAATGAAGTCAGCCCTCTCCAGAGCCTCATCAAAATTGACCCGGAAAAGCCTCCGCTTTAAACGAGCCGCCAACTGGGTCACGAACTCAGTCTTGCCAGTGCCGCGCTCCCCAGCCAGCCAAACATTGTCAGGAAGCGGATCGTCCAGAGCGATTAGACTCTGGTGTAGGTGCGATGGGTTGAAGACGTAGTCAGAGACCAACTCAGGGGCTTGTGGATCGCCCCAGACCCCTACCAGAAGGTCACCGAAGTCCACGTCACCGTAAGCAGTGACCGGGAAGATGTCCCCAGCCCGTTGCAGCTTAAATACCCCCAAGGTATTCGCCACTTGAGTCAGTCTCTCTGGCGTTACTTCAGTGCGGAACTGATCAAACAGGTTCGCGAGAGAAGCTTGAATCTTCGCTTCATCGGGCTTGCTGATCGCTGCTACACGGGTCTCTAACTTGCTCGACAATTTCGCAAAGTCGCTGCGAAGCTGGGTGAGAGCCGTGCCAACATCCGCGCTGGTTCTGCCGATCACTGACAGAGCCGACTCGACTTGAGTCGCTGCACCTTGAGCGGTTGCGCTGATCGCGTTAACTTGTTGGCGCAGAGCATCATCCACAACAGCCCCAACGGGCTTGGCTACAGATGCCCGGATGTTCAGCACCTGATCGAGACTGAGTGCGCCATGCCATACGAGATCGGCTACGTCAATCACTGCGCTTGCCTTTTCAGTACTTGTCAGAACACCAGCCAACTCCTGTGCTGCATTGAGTTGCCCCAGTGATAGCAGCACTAATTGCGCTTTAATGGTTTTTAAATTGGTAGTCATTTTGATTAGCCTCCGAGGTTAGATTACAAATGTGCTGCGGTCATTGGGACAGATCGGTAAACCCTGATCCGCCCATGTCTTGGTGATGCGTATCGTGTAGCCACAACCCGGACATGTTGCCTTCAACAGTCTGGTTGTCTGCACCTTGCGACCCGAGACGTTTAAACGAGCGTGAGGATAAGCGCCGATCTGGTCGAGCAAGTTAGTGAATTTCTCGCGGAATGCGTGACCAGCAACGGTTGCAGTCGGTTTGCCTTCAAGCCAAAGCGCTCTAACACAGGTTCTGAAACGAGTGCCATGACCATCGCCATCAGTCGCTGCATGCGCCAGTTCATGTACCAGCACAGCGAATACATCAAGTCGATCATCGACAGTAGGGCTGATTAGAATCTCATGGCTTCCGTCACCGCTTGCGATTGGACTCCAATGCTCACCTATACGAGCGTTATTAGCCTTAGCCCTTGATGATGGGAACCCACAGGTCACCCGGATTTTGTCCGGCAGCGGAAAGGATACAGAATCAAATACTGGGCGCAGTTCTGAAACAGCCGCATCCAGCCAGTCCTCACGATTTTTGTGGTTGTTCATTTTATCTCTCCAGATTAGTTGGGAAGGATTTCCCCCAATGCCCTAGCGGGGCATTAGGTGACACCCTAGATGTCGTAACGGTGGTGGATAATGGCGATGACCTTATTAAACGATTCGCCCTGTGTAGTCGTTACTCGGTGGCAGAAGTAGCCGCCAGCCTCTTGATGGGTGTCCTTGTATACCAGAGGGAGCAGCCAGTCCTCTGCATCATCAGGTGTTAGGTCATCAACCCAACTGGTCAGCAGCACATACTCATCACGACCTTCAGGGTGCTTGATGTGACCTATTGTCTCTACTGCAATACCGAACTCGTTGTCATCCATGTTATCTCTCCAGTTAGTTGGGAAGGATTTCCCGCTATACCCATAAGGGCATAACGTGACACCCTCGTGTCACTCAAAGAGCAGGTTTCAACCTAGATTCGCACTCGTCCGACCGTCCAGTGTCGGAGTCAAAGCGGTTCATAACTGACCTCATCCCGTTCGTAGTCTCCCGACTACTACTAGTCTTGCCAGAGCAGCGACACAGCCTCGCTGCTGGTTGCGGGTGCTAACACGTTCAACCCCTCCCGCCTTGCTACTTACTTAAAACATACAACGAAACAGAATTATCCGGTGGTTTAAACATGCTAGCAAGCTTTATCTGTCAAACAATTGCATCTAAATGACAAGTCGTTGATTACAAGCTGTTCTTAGTTTTGGCTAAAAGAGAACAAATAGATGAAATCGGGGGCTGTGAGGGTTGAACAGCGAAGCGATACGACATGATCTATGTCAATTCATGTCAGGACATTATCTGGTGCAATTAATGACGTAGAGATAACAAACAGAGGGCATGAGACTGGACATTGTCAGGGACAAATAGTCGCTACAAAGTACTGCACTTGACACGAGCCGTATAAACAACGAGCGTGATAGCTCATGAGTGATGCTATGAGTACAACGATGAGTATGCAAGCATGGCAATACGAGCCAATGACTATCAATAAGGACACGATAATGACCAGCCCAGAACAAATAAGAATGACTGAATCAGGTGCTATTAGATTGACCGATGATGACAGTTGCATCGAAGGAGGAGGCGCTCTTCAATGCGAAGCAGAACAGCAAACCGATGTAAGAGTAAACAAGAAGAGACATAAGAAGGTAGAGAAAGAAAAGGATTCTAGTTCAACCCCCGTCAGCATTAAGAAGCCGCTCACTAGACTCACCGCAAACCAACGGGCATTCGCAGAACATCTAGCCGCAGGCATGAACCAGACAGAGGCTTATATAAAGGCATACAACGTGCGAACAACGAATCGGAATGTGATCAGCATCAATGCAAGTCGGCTGGCACGAGACAACAGAATCAGTATGCTACTAGAGTCGTTCACAGACTCAATCGCCGAGCGGGTTGTAGAGGATTCAGTGAAGACCCGGAGATTCATACTCGAAGAGTTACACGGTCATGCTAGTAATGCCAAGACAGCCACTGAGAAGCTGAGAGCATTAGAACTAATGGGCAGAGCGATTGGAATGTTCACAGACAAGGTAGAGACCAAGACAGAAGCCATTAGTACTGAGCAACTGAAGAGGGAACTACGCAGTCATCTAGTATTGTTAGACAACGTCAGACCAATGAAGACAGTAGAGATCATCGCTGAAGACGCAGTCTGTTTAAACGATGATGACCTGTAGAACGAGCAACAGAGCCATTCTCCGACCCCACGGTGGTGGTATGAGCCTGTGGTGAGCAGGGACTCCCCTCCGTCTATACGCTATGATCCACTCCTTCTATTCTCTATTTTTTATCTCTTACGAACATTTGTTCTCATCTCCGTAGGGGGGGGTATATTATATTTTTCAGTGGCTTGACACGAACACTTGTTCTCACTAAGATGGCATAGAAGCTACAACTGTAGCGTATATGTAATACCCATATGGGGTATGGAGGCTGATATGAAGAGACTATTGATTGCGCTGTTGGTAGGGGTAGGTATATACACAGGAATGGTAATGGCTGATGCAGGAGCCTTTGTATGTGTTCCTGATGGCAGGGGTGGTATGTGTTGCTGGGAGACCACAGTAGAGGGTCCGTTTAGACCAGTGAGCTGCTAATGGAAAGGACATTTAACTTGGATGACTTCTCGGTACGGTTTAAGTTTGACCTAGAAAGACCGTATGAGGGCATTAAGGCGTTCTGGGAGCCTCGTATACCTAACGAGGTAGAGATGCAGCACCTGCTTCCTTTGTATATGGACGTTAGGACGAAGTATGTTGTATCGTTGATAGTGCAGCACCCAAGCGTTATAGACGGACTTACATCTAACTGGAGTACATAGCATGACATGGACTGTAGAGCTTCATATACACAACCTGACTGAGTACAACATAGACGTTGTTAACAACGATGTAGGTGTTGTTGGGGTAATACCTCCTCAAGGTAACTTCAATTGGTCTACTCAAGACCCTAACAATGCTGACGCATTGAGGTTCTGGATAATCCCTAATGAGTTCTACATGCAGGGCGGGGTTAACTTTGGACCAGATGCAGGAGTCTATATTGATCGCGGCTGGATGGAAGACCAGAGCATTGAATTGACCGGTGATGTTAATGGTCATCAGTTTGTCCAGAATGGGAATGGAGGGGCAGAGATAGTTCCTTGGAACGGCTTTGAGGGTGGCGGGACTATCAACATGGTCTTTACCTCAGTTTGAGCTATCCGTTTATAACTGACGCTATAGAACCCTTTGCCTGTGTAGAGGTGTTCTCTCCTGAAGAATGTAAGGAGATCATTCAAATAGGGCAGAAGGACTTAAAAGAGGCGTTGGTATTGGCTGCTAATGGAGAGTCTGAATCTCATGAGATTAGAGAATGCCTTACAAGTTTCATTTCTCCCTCTGGGGGAGAATGGGTCTATAAGAGGCTGAGTTCTGCAGCTCAAGGGCTTAATGATAGGTTCTTTGGGTTCGATCTGTTTGGCTTCGCCGAAGATCTCCAGTTCACCCAGTACGAGGTAGGTGGTAGATATGATACCCATATGGACTGCATCTATCATGGGCGCATCAGGAAGCTCTCCATCTCCGTCCAGCTTGGTGAGGACTATGAAGGTGGTAACTTAGTGGTTAATTATGGGTCTGACCTAGTCATGCCCAAGACAACGGGGATGGCAATAGCCTTTCCTAGTACCGCTCTACACAGCGTACAGCCAGTAACAAAAGGCACAAGGTACAGCCTAGTAGGATGGATAACAGGACCAAGATTCAAATGACAAACAAGCAGCTAGAGATTCTAGAGTTCGTCCAGTCCTTTATAAAGACCAAGGGCTTTGCTCCATCCCTGCAGGATATCGCATCTGGTCTGGGTCTAAAGTCTAGGTCAAATATCCACAGACATATCCACATCCTAGAGCAAGAGGGGCGAATTAACATGAAGCCCCATAAGTTCAGGACAATCAGAATAGCCCCATCATTGGACGAGATGTTGTCTATATGAAAGAGTGTGGAACATGAGTGACCTCCTGACCAGAGAAGAGATCACTGGTTACCTGAGTATCCTTGATACCCTGCCTGCTGGTTCCCCGGACATAGAGAAGATAGATCAGCTATTCAAGGCAGATAAGAAAGAACGCTGCAGGCAGAACTTCCTGCCCTTTGTCCGCCAGATGTGGGGAGCATTCATCCCCGGAAAGCATCATCAGATCATGGCAGATGCCTTTGAAAGAGTCGCAAGAGGAGAACTCAAGCGGCTGATCATCAACATGCCGCCTCGTCATACAAAGTCTGAATTTGCTTCCTTTCTATTTCCTTCTTGGTTTCTGGGTTTGTACCCAGAAAAGAAGATCATCCAAACAGCCCATACCGCAGAACTCGCCGTGGGGTTTGGTCGGAAGGTCAGAAACTTGGTAGGGTCTGCTGATTATCAAGAGGTCTTCTCGACCAAGCTCCAGTCGGACAGCAAAGCAGCCGGTCGCTGGAATACAAACAAAGGCGGGGATTATTTTGCTATTGGGGTTGGGGGTGCGGTAACAGGTAAAGGGGCAGATGTCCTTATCATCGATGACCCTCATTCAGAACAGGAAGCAATGCAAGGAACCCCGCAGGTGTATGATCGGGTATTCGAGTGGTATTCATCTGGTCCTAGACAGCGCCTGCAGCCCGGGGGGGCAATAGTGGTCGTCATGACTCGATGGAGCAAAAGAGATTTAACAGGTCAGATCCTTAACAATGCCATCAAGAGAGACTTGGAAGACTGGGAGGTTATAGAGCTACCCGCTCTTCTTCCTAGCGGCAAGCCCTTGTGGGCTGAGTTCTGGAAGCAAACAGAACTAGAGGCTATCAAGGCAGAACTCCCAGTAGCTAAGTGGGAAGCGCAGTACCAGCAGAACCCCACCTCAGAGGGTGGGGCTATCATCAAGCGGGAGATGTGGAAGATCTGGGATAGAGAGAAACCCCCAGAGGTTGACTACATTATCCAGTCTTGGGATACCGCATTCGAGAAAACCAACAGGGCAGATTATTCCGCATGTACAACATGGGGAGTCTTCTATAGGGAAATAGACGGAATTGAACAAGCTAATATTATCGTGCTTGATGCGTTTAAAGAGCGTATGGAGTTCCCAGAACTCAAGCGTACAGCCTATGATCTGTGGAAAGAATGGAACCCTGACACCCTCTTGGTGGAGAAGAAAGCAGCGGGTGCGCCGTTAATATATGAGCTGAGAAAGGCAGGTCTGCCTGTTTCGGAATATACACCGGGGAAAGGGTCAGATAAGATAGCGCGTGTAAACGCAGTGTCAGATCTATTTGCGTCAGGAATGGTATGGCGACCAGATACAAGATGGGCAGATGAATTGGTAGAGGAAGTAGCTTCCTTTCCTAATGGGGACCATGATGACTTGGTTGATTCAACCACCCAAGCATTGCTCAGATTTAGACGAGGCGGCTTTATTCATCTCTCCTCAGATGAGGAAGATAAAATGTTTATTCCAAAGAAGGCAGCGTATTACTAAGTGGGTAAAAATATCTCTAGAACCAAAAGACCTCTTGGACATAGGGACGGTCAGAGGGTATCTATTGTGGCATCTTTATGGAATAAAAAGATTCCTAGAAGACCCAGCAAAATGGTTACGCAGACAACAGAAGCTAAGAAGGACAAATAAGTATTTATTAGAACTGGCAAAGCAGAAAATGCCAATGTATGACCCTCCGTCTACAGACGAAGTTAAAGACTTTATCCACCAGTCAAAAAATAGGAAGATAAATCATGGCGATTAGTAAATCATTATATAACCTGCCGGTAGGACTAGATTCTACAGAAGAAGAGGCTGTTGAGTATGAGTTACCAGTAGAAGATGATGGCAGTGTTATTGTAGAAATTAATGTTGAATCATTCGATGACAATCTTGCAGAGGTAATTCCAGAGGCAGATCTGGAATCTATTTCATCAGAAATATTAGACGACATTCGTACAGACGTTAGCTCCAGAAAAGAATGGGAAAGAACATATAAAGAAGGTCTAGAGCTATTGGGATTGAAGATAGAAGACCGTACAGAGCCTTGGGATGGGGCTTGTGGCGTGTTTCATCCAATCTTAGCAGAGTCTGTAGTTAAGTTTCAGTCAGAGACAATTATCGAGACATTCCCTGCGTCAGGTCCAGTAAAGACAAAGATTATTGGAATGGTCACCGCTGAGAAGGAAGAGGCTGCTGCTCGTGTTGCTGAAGACATGAACTATGAATTAACTGAGAATATGGTTGAGTATCGTCAAGAGCATGAAAGGCTTCTCTGGAACCTGCCGATTTCAGGATCGGCATTCAAGAAAGTCTATTATGACCCAAGTCTCTGCCGTCAGGTCTCGATGTTTGTCCCAGCAGAG
>Ga0208974_1000587_pt1 | contig 14859 bp, 14 predicted proteins | sample GreLakmeER15MSRF_FD_187699 | JGI IMG/M metagenome (GOLD analysis project Ga0208974, IMG submission 187699) | Freshwater lentic microbial communities from great Laurentian Lakes, MI, USA - Great Lakes metaG ER15MSRF (SPAdes) | ecosystem: Environmental > Aquatic > Freshwater > Lake | place: Great... | reverse complement strand
ATTCAAAATAATGCTGGTAACAGGTCATATCCATTTACTTACACAATTTCTGTTGCAAACACTTGGGAATACAAAACAGTAACTATTGCTGGAGATACAAGTGGCACTTGGACTACAACTAATACGGCAGGAATAATTTTAAGAATTGGTTTAGGTGTAGGCTCTACATCAAGCGGAACTGCTGGTGCTTGGGCTGGAGCAACATATTATTCAGCCACAGGTGCAACATCCGTAGTCGGTACAAACGGTGCTACCTTCTACATCACAGGAGTTCAGTTAGAGGTAGGCTCACAAGCTACTGGATTTGAATACAGACAGTACACTAACGAATTGCAACTTTGCCAACGGTATTATTTTAAAGTATTACCTGCGGCTGGAAGCATAGCAATGGCAGTAACAACTAACCCAACAACAACAAGTTCAAGGGCTTTTTTTGTTTTGCCAGTAACAATGAGAGTAGCCCCAACAGCATTAGAGCAGACAGGTACGGCATCTGATTATCGAATCAATGCCGCAAATGCAAATACAACATTAAGTTCTGTACCAACTTTAGGGGCAACATTGCCAAATTTAGTCAGAGTTGATTCAATAGTAGCAAGTGGTTTAACTGCTGGGCAAGCTGGTTCTCTTGAAAGCAATTCTGCTAATGGTTTTATTGCACTTACTGCGGAGTTATAAAATGATTTATAAAATGTTACCTAAATTAAATGCCGATGATCCGCAAATCTTTGCTCGTATTGACGATGATGGATTATGCCGAGTAACTTGCACAGCACAGAATCCTGAGTTTAAGGCTTGGCTTGAAGAAGGCAACACACCAGCGGAGAATACATAATGTCATTAATCTTAGACGGCACTAACGGAATATCAAACGTACAAAGCACAACAGACGGTTCAGCAGCTACCCCTGCAATACGAGGTACTGACGCTAATACAGGTATATTCTTTCCAGCAGCCGACACCATTGCGTTCTCTGAAGGTGGTGCTGAAGCGATGCGTATTGACTCTAGTGGTATGGTAAATGTAGGAACGGGTGGAAATGGTGAAATTTATATTGGTAGAAACACAACCATTGCTAACGCTAAGTTGGAAGTTACTGGCAGCGCAAATATGCTTGTTACTAACAATACCGATACTGGTGTTGGAGCAATAAATGTTTTATATATTGTAAGAAATAATAATAATGTAGGTACTATCCAATGTACCAATATTGCTACTTCTTTTAACACATCATCAGATTACCGTTTAAAAGAAAATATTGCACCAATGACAGGTGCATTAACTACTGTTGCTGCACTTAAACCAGTAACCTATAAGTGGAAAATAGATGGTTCTGACGGTCAAGGCTTTATTGCTCACGAACTTGCTGAAGTCGTGCCTGATTGTGTTAGCGGTGAAAAAGATGCAATGGAAACCTACACAGATGAAGATGGCAATGAGCAAACACGAATTAAGGCACAAGGCATTGATACTAGCTTTCTTGTAGCCACCCTTACCGCAGCAATCCAAGAACTTAAAGCAATCGTAGATGCACAAGCAGCACGAATTGCAGCGTTAGAGGCTGCCCCATGAAACAGACTATTCCTGCCCGAACACTAGAAGGTGGACTAATTGAGCCGCACCACGAAATAGAAGTGGTGTGTTCGGCTTGTGGTTACGACTTAGATGAAGCCGAATTGCAAGCCGATGTCTGCTCAGACTGTAACGCTCCCTTAAACCTTAAACAACACATATCTATCCATGCGACATCTGTACCTGCCGCTGGTGGCGGAGTAATGTAAGGTGAAGGTATGCCTGATCCATTCGGAATTACCGAGGGCGTTAAAGCCGTTACGAGCAGTATTAATGAATCGGTAAAGGCAAGCAAAGAATTATCTAAAGCAATTGACGGTGTCTTAGAATTAGCAGATTCAGCGGCAAAAGAAAGAACTGAGACAAGGAAAAAAGCTAGGCAAGTTAATCCTGATAGCGCAACGATTATTGAAGCAGTAGACGAATGGCAAAGACTTTTAATAGCACGGCAGTCAGAAGCAAAGATTCAAGAACAGATTACCAAAAAATACGGCAGTCACGCTTGGGATGAAATACAAGGTATTAAGGCAAGAAAGTTGTGGGAAGAACGGCAAGATAGGTATTTAGAACAGCACGATAGGCGAGTTATGAAAAGCGTAATGTTGCTTTGTTACATATTTGCTGGTTGGATAGCATACGAATGTACTTGGGGTATGTGGAAATAATATGGCTGAAGAAAAAATTAACGCCAACGACACGCTATCTAAAGTATTGGCGTATGTAGACTCACCGTTTAAATTGTTTGCAGTTATTTTAATGGCAGTTATTGCGTTTGCAGGTTACATTATTTATGACCATCAAGAATTAATTGTTGGTACTTACAAGGAAAGCCAAAGGCTGCCTAGTATTGCTGAAGATAGGGTGGATGATGTAGCGGTTCATTTGTTTAAAACAACTGACGCAACTGTAGTAGCAGTATTTAAAGTTAATCCTTTGTTTGGTACTCGAATACAGTACCGTGCCTACACAAAAAATGGCAGGGATAAAACGAATGATGGTTTAGATGTAGGGTTGTTTACTTCTAATCAGGCAAATAACCATGATGTAATAGCTTTAATGGCTAGTAATATACCTTGTGGTGAATACAAGGCGGCACAGTCAGAAATTGGACTTTGGTATATTGAAAAAGGGATGCGGTATGGTTGTAGAATTAGTGTACCGCCTGATCCCAGTAGGTTTGTAGGGCAGATTACGGTAGGGTGGGAGACGCCCCCAGCCGACTTAGAACAAGCAAAAGCAATGCTTTATATTGCTGCAACTATGTTATCAAGGAGTAAGAAATAATGTTTCCACTTACCGCATTAGTTGATGTTGGGATGAAAATCCTAGACAAGTTTATTCCTGACCCTGAAGCTAAGGCTAAAGCCCAACAAGAACTTCTAAAGATGCAACAAGAAGGCAGGTTGGCTGAACTTAACGCTGACAATATTGAAGCCCAAGAATTAACTAAACGCCAGCAAGCCGATATGGCTAGTGATAGCTGGTTGTCTAAGAACATCCGCCCAGGTACGTTAGTATTTATTTTGGTTGTATATACATCATTTGCGATTATGAGTGCGTTTGAAATGAATGTGCATCAACCCTATGTAGAACTGCTTGGGCAGTGGGGTATGCTGATTATGTCGTTCTATTTTGGCGGCAGAACGCTGGAGAAGATCATGGATATGAAGAGGTCAAAAGATGAGTCTAAGTAAACACTTTACCTTTGAAGAGCTAACGCACACAGACCATCGTGAGTTTGACAATACCCCAAATGTAGAAGAAACCGAAAATTTAACTCGATTGGCAGAGTTCTTAGAGCAAGTTAAAGAGGTGTTAGGTGGTAAGCCAATTATGGTTAACTCCGCCTTTAGGTCAGAAGCCGTGAATAATGCCGTTGGAAGTCGCAACACCTCACAACATCGCATAGGATGTGCTGCTGACATTCGTGTTCCAGGCATGACGCCAGATGAAGTAGTCAAAGCAGTGATTGCATCAGGGATTGGATACGATCAGATTATTCGTGAATTTGACAGGTGGACACACATTAGCGTACCCAATACAAAAGACATGACACCACGCCGACAAGCGCTTATCATTGATAAGCAAGGCACACGTTCATTTTCCTAGGGTAAACCCGAATGCCATTACAGAAGCTCCAGTTCAAGCCAGGTTTAAACAGGGATCAAACTAACTACACCAACGAAGGTGGGTTCTTTGAGTGCAATAAAGTGCGCTTTCGCTCTGGTTATCCTCAAAAGATTGGCGGCTGGCTTCGTTACGGTACCTCTACTGTAGCTGGCATCTGTCGGCAGGTATTTAACTGGATTACCACGTCTTCGGATAACTACTTAGCCCTAGGAACATCAAAAAAACTTTATATTGAGGCAGGACAGACTTTATACGACATCACGCCTATACAAGCTACTTTTGTTTCTCCAGCAACAGATAACTGCTTTACCACTGTAAACGGATCTAAAACCGTCACTGTGACTATAACGGCTCACGGAGCTTCAGATGGAGATTACGTTACTTTTTCTGGAGCGGTAGCAGTGGGCGGAATCTTAGCGGTTACTCTAAATACAGAGTTTATTGTTGATCAAGTAACGTCAAGCACTTTTACGATTACCGCTGCTACTGCGGCTACGTCTTCTACTTCTGGAGGCGGTACTGGAATTACAGCTGCTGTTCAAATACCTATTGGTAACAACAATGCTTCGGCAGGATATGGCTGGAGTGCGGGCACATGGAGCCGTTTGTCTTGGGGTTCTGGTAATCCTACACCTGTAGTCAACCCTCAGCGGGACTGGTTCTTGCAGAACTTTGATAACGACCTTGTGGCTAATATTCGTAATGGCGCAATTTACTATTGGCAATATTCAGGTGGTGTGGGAGTTAGAGCTACTTTACTTTCTGCAACGACTATAGACAGCGTAGCCCCAGCAGACGTTCCTACGCAGGCAATGCAGGTTCTAGTCTCCCAGAACGATAAACATTTACTCTGTTTTGGTGCTACCCCTTATGGGGGAGGATCATTTGACCCCCTATTAATCCGCTGGGCTACCCAAGATCAGCCTAATGTTTGGACACCTTTAGTCACTAATTCGGCAGGTTTTATACGGGTTTCCCGTGGTTCAGCCATTGTTTGTGCAATTGCAACAAGGCAAGAGATTCTGGTCTATACCGAAGGAACCTTAAATTCCTTCCAGTTTGTAGGAACCACAGACGTTTTTAGTCTTAACGAACTTGCAGACAATATCTCCATTATTGGTCCTCGTGCTGTTGTAGCCGTCAATAACACCGCCTATTGGATGGGGCATGATAAGTTCTATGCCTACACAGGACGGGTTGAAACTTTGCCTTGTACCCTAAGAAATCACGTTTTTCAAAACTTTAACTACGACCAAGCCGACCAAGTTGTTTCAGGAACTAATGAAGGCTGGAACGAGGTATGGTGGTTCTATCCCACGGCAGGTAGTCAAGTTAATGACGCCTACATCATTTACAACCATTTAGAGAAGATTTGGTACTACGGTACGATAGATCGTACTGCGTGGTCAGACTCGTCTTTAAGGGAATACCCTCAAGCGCTTACAGGAACCTACGTTACAGGTTCTATTACCTCTACGACTTTAACAGTCACTGCGGTCTCGGTAGGCATTTTACAAGTAGGTTCAGTCATTACTGGCACAGGCATTTCTGTAGGAACCACAATAACGGCTCTAGGCACTGGCACTGGCGGGATTGGAACTTACACCGTTAATATCTCTCAAAGTGTCGTATCAACTGCTATAACGGCTGATAGTATTATTTACAATCACGAAGAAGGACTAAATGACGGCACGGATGCGATGACCTCGTTTATTGCGTCTTCGGACTTTGACCTAGTAGACGGAGATCAGTTTATCTTGACCAAACGGATTATCCCTGACCTCAATTTTGCTGGATCGACTGCCGCCCTACCTGCGGTCACAATGTACATAAAACCACGGAACTTCCCTGGCAATGCCTATTCCAACGTAGATTCCGAGCAAGTCATTGAGACCTCGGTAGACGTATATACCGAACAGATCTTTATGAGGGCTAGGGCACGGCAGATGGCAATTGAGATTGAATCAACTGATTTAGATGTCCAATGGCAGTTAGGTAGTCCTAGACTTGACGGCAGACCAGATGGGCGCAGATAATGGGAATGCAACGATTTCGGGCACCAGCTCTTCCGCTTGCAACACCAGATTACGATCAACAACAACTGTCTCAGCTTATTGGTGTTTTAAGACTTTACTTTACGCAGTTGGATTCCAACGTACCTTTACAGGCAGACGGGATCAGGCTATTAAATCTACCAACATCGGGGTACAATTTGCCAAACGGCACTGTATTTCAAGTTGGTGAAGACTTAAAGATTGTTGTACCTAACATTTCTTATCTATTTGGAGTATCAGCCACAGCTAGTGTGGGGACGGTAACGGTAACTATTATATGAAAGACATCTATGGGATTTTTTGACAGCTTAGTTCCTACTGAACAATACCAAGCCCAGACGCTGGCAAAACAGTCTGGTGGTCAAGGTGCGCCTATTCCAATGACTCCAATGCAGCCGCAAATGGCTCCCGCAGGATTGCCAGGTATGCAGCCGCAGACTATGGCAAAAGGTGGCTTGGCTGCTGCAAATGAGCAAATTCAACAAACTCAGATTATGAAAGTAATTGCTAATTACTTTAAAAATGCAGGGATGCCAGTAGATAAAGCAATGGAAGGCGTTAAAAAAGAAATGGCAAACGGCCTTAAGTTGATTCCATTTGAAAGCTCTGTTATGGGATTTAAAGAGTTAGGGAAGAGTGTTGCTCAAATTCACTTCTTTACAGTGGGAACCATGCAAGACTTGGCAAATGATATTCAATACTTTTATAAGTACTTAAAAGATAATGGAATTAAAACTATATATGACTCAGTTCCAGCGCCAATTACTGTTCAAATGCTACAAAAATTGGGTGCAAAACCAGAAGAATCGGATAATCCAAAGTACAAATTCAAGGCAACAATATGACATTAGTTGCAACAAAGCCTAAGAAAGCCTCTCTTTTAGAGAAGCAACTTGGTACTTTGTACGGCGCTGCTGCTGCCCAGCCGCAGATTAAATGCGAAGAAAGGCATCACTTTGGACCAAATATCTACATTAAAGAAGTAACCATGCCTGCTGGCGCTTTAATTATTGGCAAGCCGCATCGAATGGAACATCTGTGCAATATGATATCTGGACGGATGTTTATCTTACAAGAAGACGGATCAAAGAAAGAACTTATAGCGCCCATGACGTTTATGGCTAAACCAGGACGCAAAGTAGCCTACATAGTAGAAACAGTTGTTTTCCAAAACATTTATTCGACCCCTGAAACAGACATTGAAAAGTTGGAAAATATGTGTGTAGATAACTCAATACCTCTATTAGAGGAAGGGAACTAATATGGCATTCGTTGCAACAGCTACAGCCGTTGGCTTTGGAAGCGCTATTCTTGGAACCGCTATTATTGGCGCTGGCGTTGGTGGTTTATATAGTGCTGTTACTGGTGACGGAGATATTCTTAACAGTATGCTGACAGGAGCGCTGATTGGTGGTGCTGGCGCTGGCTTAATGACAGCTGCGGGAGTTGGAGGGTTTGGTGCGGCTGCTACTGCTGCTGAAACTGCTGCTGCAGCTGGAGCTACTGGATTAGGATCTGCTGGACCTGCAGCAACCGCTGTTAATATTCCTACCGCAGCTCAAATGGCTTCAATGACTCCTACACAAGTTGCTGCAATGACTCCAGCGCAATTAAATGCTGTAGCAGCAAGTCAAGGAGTTCTTGCTGAAGGTGCAGCCACCCTTCCTGGAGCCAATATGTTTGTTGCGCCTGAAATAATTACCCCAGATATTATGGCTGCATCAGGTAAGATTGCGGGTACTGTACCTCCTACTATGTCAAACATGAAAGCACTTGGATATGGTTTAGCTGGAACATCAGCTATGCAGCTATTAGGCGGAAGAGGTAAAGGAGCACAAGGTCCCGCATCTGATCCTGGCATGATCCGCCCGTTTGAGTACACATCAACACCAAATGAGCCAACAGGCAATTACCCAGCTCCTTACGCTACAGCATCGTATGATGAATCAGGTAATCCAGTTATGGATACTAGAGAACGTAATCACTTTGATCAGAAATTTACTGCATTAGAACCATACTCAGCCAAAATTGGCACTGTAAATCCAAATTTGCCGTTGCCTGCAAGTAGCTCAGTAAACGCTGCCAATGGCGGGATTATGCGTAACTATGATGATGAAATGGGCAGGGACGATACATCTTTAGACCAAGGCAATATGCAAAAAGGATTATTTGGGTTAGGTTATGCCCATGGTGGCGCAGCCAATCTAGGAGATTATTCAGATGGTGGTCGCTTACTTAGAGGTCCAGGCGATGGCGTATCTGACAGCATTCCAGCTACGATTGCCAATAAACAGCCTGCTAGATTAGCGGACGGAGAGTTTGTCATACCAGCTCGAATTGTGTCTGAATTAGGCAATGGTTCTACCGATGCTGGTGCTAAACGTTTATATGCCATGATGGATCGTATTCAAGCTGGTCGTAAAAAAACCATAGGTAAAAAGAATGTTGCAAAGGATACAAAGGCTAAAAAGCACTTATTAGCATAAATGTTACAGAGCGCCCAATCATTTGAAGCCAAGCAGATTGCAGCAGATATATTGCTTAGAGAAGTTGGCGTTCAACCTTGTAGCGATTTGCAAGCCTTGTTTTGGGTAGATAAAGAAAATAAAATTGAATGGATAGTAGGTTATACAGCTTTTATAGGAAAAACATGCCAGATGCACGTTGTTAATTTAAGCGATACAGCTTATTTACCAAAGAAACTTGTGCGTGGTGCGTTTGACTATCCGTTTAATTATTGTGGCTTAGAAAAAGTTTTTGGTCTTGTAGACAGTAATAATGTTAGAGCTATGGAATACGATCAAAAGTTAGGATTTAAAGAGGCCATACGGTTTGCAGAAATGCACGATAGTGGTGGCGATCTTGTAGTTTTTGAAATGAATAAAGCTGACTGTAGATGGATTAAGGAACGCAAAAAATGAGATATACACTAGATTCAATGTTGCCTGAACAGGCTTTCTCCCCACGATTAGGTCGTGGTTTTGGCGGTGGTGGAATGACGCTTGAAGGCGGCAAAGGCGGTGGCGGTGGACAAGCTCCTCCTTCACAGCAAACCGTTACCAATACCTCTATTCCTGAGTATGCTGCCCCGTATGTACAAACCATGCTTGGCAAGACTGAGGCATTAACAGACATTAATCAGAACCCATACCAAGCATATGGCGGTCAACGGATTGCACCATTTAATGCAAACCAAGAACAAGCATTTCAAAACACTCTTAATCAACAAACAGCAGGTCAGCTAGGAACAGGTAGTGCCATGGCTGGATTAGCTGGTTTAGGATCATTAGGAGCAGGAGCAGATTATCGCAACATGGCAACTAATCCAAATGCAACTGCTGCGTACATGTCTCCGTACATGCAAAATGTTGTAGATACACAAAAGGATGAAGCATTCCGTGATGCGCAGATACGAAATCTTGGATCTAATCTAGGGTCTGCCCGTCAAGGGACGTATGGTGGTGCTAGACAACTGTTAGGTGAGCAAGAAAGAAATCGTAATCTTCAACAGCAGTTGGGTAATATTCAAGCTACAGGATCACAGAACGCATTTAATGCAGCGCAACAAGCACAACAGTTTGGCACAACCGCTGGTCTACAAGGCTATGGACAAGCTATTCAAGGTGCAAGTACATTAGGTCAACTTGGATCTACTCAGTTTGGACAACAGCAAGCAATTAATCAAGGCATCCAAAACGTTGGAAACGTACAACAAGCACAAGCCCAACAAGGTCTAGATTTAGGTTATCAGGACTTTCTTAAGCAGCGTAATTACCCGTATCAGCAATTGGCATTTATGTCCGATATGACTCGTGGTATTCCGTTATCTCAATCTTCCCAGCAAATATATACCGCACCTCCAAGTGCCACATCTCAATTAGGCGGTCTAGGTATGTCTGCCCTAGGTATCTACGGCATGTCTGGTGGTTTCAGGCCAGGCGCTAAAGAAGGCGGATTGATGTCTGCTGCAGCATACAAAGAAGGCGGTTTAACATATGCAGGTGGTGGTGATATCTCTTCGATGTCTACCGAGCAACTAACAGAAATGTTAAACAACCCATCTACCGATCCTATGTTGGCAGCGGAAATTGAAAAGTTACTAATGTTGCACCGTAGAATGGCTATGAACCCACAGACAGATGAGATTATGGCTCCTGCTCTAGGGCGTTCAGGTATTGCCTCTATTAGTACTGGCGACATGGTTCCAGAAGAAATGGCTGGAGGCGGTATTATTGCTTTTGCTGATAGAGGGATGGTAAATCTAAAAGATCAACTATCAGACGATACAAAAGCCCGTAGAAAATTGTATGAAGATAGATTAGTCCAATCTTTTAACAACATGGCAACTAACGAGGCATTTAAAGAATCAAAAGCAACAGAAGCTGAAACTCGTGCTGCAATAACTGAAAGCAAGCAAATGAATCCATATGCAGCTTTGACCAATGCTGGGTTTAAAATGATGAAAGGAAGTGATGACCCATCAAAACGTGGAAACTTTCTTTCTGAATTAGGTGAAGCTGGTGAAGCAGGACTAGGCACTTACGCTAAAGGCAAAGCAAATGAAACAGATTTAGCTAAACAACTATCAGGTCAGATTGAAAAGAGAGAGGCTGGCAAATACGCTAGAGATTCTATAATGCACAACGCACTACAGTCTGCCGTCAATCAGATGGATACCAAAGAACTTGGCGCTATTAATGCTCGTATTACTGCAGGAAATACAGCAGCCACTAAAGAATCTAACTTGTACTTAAAATCCATTAGCTTGTACAAAGACACTTTAGATGATGTCAAAACTAGTATGATCCAAAAGGATAAGTTTAGTCGTATGTACCGTGATGATCCAGCGGCATTTAATAAAGCTGCTGAACAAGAAGCTAAGGCCATTCTTGGTCCAAAATTTTTGGAGTCTATTGGCAAAACATCAGCTATGACACCCAATGCTAATCCTGCGGCTCCTGTAGGTAAAGCATCTGCCCCAGTATTTGTAACAATTCCAGCTAAAGATGGTAAGCCAGCCCAGCAGGTTCAGTTTGCATCAAAAGAACAGGCTGACGAATTTAAAAAGGCAGCTGGATTAAAATGATAGTAAAATAAATTAAGTTCAAAGCAGTAACTAAATAGGACACAATTTGATGGCAGATATAGATAAGCTGATAGCTCAGTACGGTGGAAGTATTGTTCCAGAGCCAAAGCCAAGCCCATCAAATGAATTAGCCGATTTAGCTGCACAATTTGGCGGAACTCTAGTTTCCCCAGATACTCCTACCACTCCAGGAGGTTACGGAGCAGGTACTTTTGCCAAAGACATGGGCAAATTAACTGCTGCTGGAGCTGTTCCAGGAATATTGGGCGCACCAGAAGCAATTGAAGCTGCTGCTGTCCAACAATCAAAATCTACTTTTGCAGCCCCTTCTGAGATTTTAAGTTACCTATCAAGCCCAGATAAACTGGCTAACAAATTTGTTACGTCATTAGGCTTTAAGCCTATCTTTGGCGAAGAAAGCAAAGGACTTGTACCAGAAGAGCTTTTGAAAAAGCAAGAGATGTTGTTAGACGAGGTAAGAGCTAAAGGCAAGTCACAAAACTTAAAAGACTTATCCGCATACGGACAAAAGCTAGGTCGAGACATCACAGAGACAGCATCTCCTGAAATACAGTTAGCAATGGCTAACTTTGTCCCTACTGGCTCATTGTCTGATATTGCCAATGGCAGAATAGAAAATTTAAGTTTTGGTGCTAAACCTACATTTTTAGGTTTTGCTGGTCAGTTTGCTAATATCTTTGGTTCTGTAGCTCCTGGAATGATTGGGACAATTCTTACCAAAGATCCTAGGTACATGCAAGCCTTTGGATTTGGTCAGGCTGGATCAGAGGGCGTAAGCAATGCCCGTGAATACATACAAAGCCTAGATGACACTCAGCTGGCTGCTAACAGCCCTTATTTTAAAGATCTTTTAAAAACTGGTTACGATCCAAAAACAGCTCGGTTAATGACCGAGGAAAAAGCGGTAGACACTGCTGCAACTGCACAAGCTATTGTGGGAGCAGTAGGCGGTAACTTTACTGCTAAATTAATTACAGGTAAGTTTGACGATGCATTACTATCATCAGTAAAAAACAGAGCACTAAACATCGTTGCAAGAACAAGCAAGGGTGTAGTTATAGGCGGTGCAGAAGAAGGTCTTCAGGAAATGGCTGAAGGCATTGCCAGTGATTTAGGTATTGACAAGACAGTTGTAAAAGAGATTGGTTCTGATGCTTTTGCTAATTTTGTATTAGGCGCTATTGGTGGTGGTGGAGTAGGCGGTGTAAAAGGTTTACTGACTAAAGATAAGACAGTTACCAAAAAACCCACTCCTGATGAGCTATTTGCAGATCTTATTGGAACAGGTGTTCCACCATCAGTTCCTCCGACTGCACCACCATCTAACAGCCCAGTTGTTAGTACTATGCAAGTAAATGTTGGCGGCAATATTGGCACAAAAGTTACCAGACAAGATGGCAGTGTAGATATCGATGGGTTGCAGGTTGTGCCTCCAGCTGCCATGGTAGAGGAAGATGATGTCGCTCTATCATCCATAGTTCCTCCTAGCGTAGTAGCTCCAGTAGCTGCTATGGTATCTACAGTAGGCTTAGACCCAGAAACTGCCCAAAGAGTAGATGCTCTTAAAGCCGAACTAAAGCTAATTGAAAGCAGGAGAGCAGACCCTAATAACATTCCTAACGAGTACGAGCTAGAGTTTTTTGATGAAAGAGAAGCCGAACTTGCTAAGGAAATTACTGATTTAGTAAGTCCTAAAGCTCCAGAAGCTCCTGCCGAGCCAACAACGGCAGAAAAGCTAGACAACGCTTTTATGTGGAGAAAAGACGGTGTTGATATTCCAATACAAGTTGTTGCTGAAAAATTAGGCACTAATGAAAATGGTCAAAGAGAAATTTTGGCTTTGGTTGATGGTCAAGAACAAAGTATTCCAATTGATGAAGTTGTAAGAAATCCTGATTTTGTAGCTCCAGTATCAGAGGAAGTAGTTACTGAGCCAGAGGTAGCTCCAATAGCAGAAGAAGCGGCTACTGAACCAGAGGTTGCGCCAACTGAGCCAGAAGCTGTTACTACAACTGGAGGAGCAGCACTACCAACGCCCACTATAGAAGAAAAGATTGCTGATAGTACAGCTCGCATGGAAGAGCAATTTAAGGCTGCTGCTGAAGCTATTGGAAACGATCAAAAGCTATTAGAAAAAGAATTAAAAGAAGCAAAATCTGTTTTAACTAATAAATATCAAGAACAGTTTAAAAATTCTACTTTTGATTTTGAAAAGAAACGGTTAACTTCTGCCGATGGCAAACTGGCTTTGCAGTGGGAAAACGATGGAAAAACTAATCGAGGTAGTGTAAAAGTAGTTCCAATTGAACCTAGCAAAGAAGAGCAGATTGCTATTAACAAAGCTCGTCAGGAAGAGCAAAGAGCTGCTGCAGAAGCTGAGAAAAAAGCTAAAGAGGAAGCGCCTAAGGAAGAAGAGAAGCCTACTGGTGGGCCATCTATTGGTGGACCAGCTATTACTGGCGGACCATCTACACCTAAAAAGGTAGCACCAACGGAAGAAGAGAAGCAAGCTAAAGAAGAAGAGAAGAAGGCTAGAGAAGAAGAAAAGAAAGCCAAAGAAGAAGAAAAAGCTCAAAAAGAAGAGCAAAAAAAGAAGATAGCTGAATTAAATACAAACCCAATGAAGATTGCTATGGAAACTGGCAATGCGGATGCGGTTGCAACACTTTTATACGGTCATGCTGTTGATGAAAGTTTACATCCAGTTATTTTCCCAGAAGAAATGTTGTTGCGTATTCCAGTTGAATTAAGTTTGGTAAGTCAAATGGAAGATGAATTAGTTGCAAACAAATTCCGTATTACTGACAGAGCAGTTCCAGCAACAACAGATAGTCCAGACTATGTAGGTCCTGAAAGAATTACCATATCTGCGTTATATAACCCAGAAAAAGTAAGCGTACAGGGTGGTGGTGCTGATTTTTTTGCCAACCGTAAGGGACAAATTACTGCTGCCCCATTACCAAAAGATGCCACAGAAAAACAAAAAGATGCGCTAGTAACTGAACTGTTAGATTTAGCAAACCCTAAAAAATTATTAGACATTCAATCGAATCCAAATAATACATTTGGCGCAATGATGTTTAAAGAGGGGTTAGTATCTAAAATAAAAACGCCTGGAGACTATCTTTTTGATTTAATCAAGTTAACTTCAAGAGCTGGCGGACAATTTAATACATACATTTCTCCTAAAGCGGGAAATCGCCAAGCCATTAAATTAGTTATAGACGATGGTCAAGAAACATTAGTTAGAAAATTATTAGTAGATTATGTAACGTCTTTACAAACCTTACAAGCTGTACTAAATGAGCATTCTAGTGTTACCCCTTTATACGATGCATTAATGGCAAAATATATAAAGGATACGAATGCAGGCAGCATACCTGATATATATACACCAGAGGGTGTAGGTTTAAGAATTCAAATTGACAATGCACAACTTAATCAGTTTATTCCTAGATTATTGTCTTTGTTTGGCGCTGATGAAAACTCTACCGATCAAACAAACAGAATTGTTAAAAAAGACGCAGAAACTCCACCAGAGTTAGGCAACATTATCAGACGTGGTATGCGTGACCATCGGCAAGGTCGAGATGTAGATGTGCAAGACTTTTTACAAACATTTAAATTTTTACCAGGCGGTATTGATTTTGGTAATTGGGTCAATCAGTCAGAACGTACAGCGCATTTAAACGCTATTTACGATGCGATGTATGACCTAGCAGATATTTCTGGTATAGCACCAGAAATGCTAGGCTTAAATGAAAAGTTAAAACTAGCTGTAGGTGCGCAGGGTCGTGGTGGCAAGACCGCAGCTCATTTTGTTTCTGGATACAATGAAATTAACTTAACAAAAACAAAAGGTGATGGAACATTAGCGCATGAATGGCAACACGCATTAGATTTTAATTTAAGAGTAGTTCCTAACGGAAAAGTTTTAATGTCCGATACAGCATCTACTTTGCAAAGAACGATCAATGTAGAAAGAGTAGAAAGTAA
>Ga0208974_1000586_pt1 | contig 14862 bp, 16 predicted proteins | sample GreLakmeER15MSRF_FD_187699 | JGI IMG/M metagenome (GOLD analysis project Ga0208974, IMG submission 187699) | Freshwater lentic microbial communities from great Laurentian Lakes, MI, USA - Great Lakes metaG ER15MSRF (SPAdes) | ecosystem: Environmental > Aquatic > Freshwater > Lake | place: Great... | reverse complement strand
AAAGCTCGTTCTAGTACGCGAGCGGCTTGATCAGCGGCTCCACCAGGTGCAAATGGCACAACTATCCGAATTGTTTCTGCTTGTGCTGTACCAAATAACAATACCAAAGATAAAATTAACTGTTTCATGTTCCTAAATTATAAACCTTGCTCGGCATCTTTTTAAATCCGCGTCTAATGTCTTGCGGATCTTCTTTCCATTTGGTGGGCATGATGCGCCAAATATGTTCTAGTCCTGTTCTCCAAGAATACTTAGCAGGATCTGAATCTGGTAAATTAAAAAACCATTCATCTCTAGGTGAAAAGAACAGGCTGGGTGCCTTTGACTGATAGGGCACCGGATACCAGCCAGGATAGATCAAATAACTGATGCCGTCAACACTTAGAAAGTATCGTTTACCATCAACGGTCTTGCTTACAATATTATTGGTGTCTTCTGTTATGTACGGGCTCGTGGGTGTGGCTAGCGTCATATAGCGTTTGATAACATGGCTTTGTTTGATCACAATCTTGGCCGCCTCTGGACTCCAATAAAACATTTCATCAAAGTCCCAGGGTCGATTCAACATCTGCACTTGCCCACTAACAGCAGTATCTACCATGTCCACAAAACGGAAATAGTAGTTGCCTTTGACTTCATTGATACGCGGTTTGTCTATGCCGTGTATAAAGCACACCCGTTTGCCTGCCGCAATCATGTCACGCCAATGAGCTTCACGCAGTTTAATATCTTGCTTGGCCGCATTGTTGGGATTGAGATATCCATTCATATGATATATCCAATCAAACTTGGTTTCTTTGGCAGTAAAGTGATCTAGTGTTTGTCGAGCTAGATCTATCACTGTGTGCCGTAATGTAGGTTGTCGAACTCTTGCTTGCTCTACTTTAACCGTGGCCACATTATAAATTTCACCATTAAGGAAGTTATAACGATCCTTGGTTGCTTCGTAGTTTACATAACTGGCAACTTCGTCTAGTTTGATATCGTTGTTGATAAACGAATTCAGTATGTTATTGCTATCAGCACCGCCACTAAACCAAAGTACAAGGTAATCGTACTTGTCTCTGATTTGCTGTGCTCGCTGTCTGTATAATTCTTCTAATGTTTCTACAGGTTCCTGTTTCCAATCGTAACTGCTGTATACTGCCTCGTTGAAATCCCAAGAGAGTGGCAAGCCTACACGCTCATGTTCGTGTGCGGCTTCTAACTTGCTGAAGAACTTCGCATCGCCAACTCGATAAAATCCAAACTGTTCCATTAGCGCATCAAGTCCAACATGGCGTCCGTGTTGACAAAGTCAGCAGGACCTAGGTCGTAGAAGGTATCCATAAAGCCAGTAAAACCCACAGGCCGGCCCATCTCATAGGTAAAGAACTTGGGATCAATCTTGTCCACCATGTGTGCTACTCCGGCTTTCCATACTTCGTAGAAACGAGTCTCTGAGAAGTTCTTGAAGAACCACCAACCCATTTCACTATAGAAGTTGTTGGTACTTTTCATTGTCTGCCAAGTTGTGGGATCGTAGTCTTCGTATATCAAGGGACGAGCAATCTGTTCGTAGGCGTTACGCTGTGCCGGGCTGTGATTGGGCCACCGCATCAAGAACTGCAAGTGCCGGGTATGCGGCAACTGGAACCAGTTGCGAATAGTGTGTGCTTGCTTGATTATCAATTCAGGAATATCTGGTTGCCAGTAAAAATATTCTGTAGTCAAGTTGGTATAAGGACCAATCGTGCCTTGACTGTGATTGGCCTGTATGTCTAAAAAATACAAGTACCAACGCCCATCTCGAATACAGATCTTAGGCTTATCTATGCCGTATAGTACGCAAATACTCTTGCCAGACTCGGCCAATTGTTTGTGTCCATCCAGCCCCAAGGGATCATGTTTGAATGTGTGTTCAGGATGCAGGTAGTCTCTGGCGTTTTCAACCCAAGACTCATCACCCTTGTAGTCCAGTATGTTTTGACTAAAGTCATGCATAGTAATTTTGATTGTGGGATTACTGATGGCTAATTTTTGCAGTATGGGTTTGGCGGCAAAGTGCCATTCACTTAGTGTGTTTTCCGCTTTCATGTTCTTGGCGTCGGGTCCAAGATTCTTATCACCTTGTGCAGGATAACGAAACACCACTTCGTCCAGGTGTATACCATTATTGATAAAACTATACAACACAGTTGCACTATCACTGCCGCCCGAGAACTCTAATCTAATATAGTCGTATCGGTCTCGCAATTGTTGAGCCCGCATACGATACAGTTCACGCAGACTTATTTCGGGTTCTATGGTTGTATCTATTCGACTGTATACTTCTCTGTTGAAGTTAAAGTGCGGAAAATGACCAGTTGCGGTTGCTTCCAACAGGGCCTGTGGCTTGCTGTAGAATCGTTTATCACCTACGGTGTAAAAACCTAGTCTGGGATTTTGTTCTAGTGTTTGCATATATTTGGTCCGGCGTAGAGGAATCGAACCTCTATAATGACTTTAGAAGAATCATGTCCTATCCATTGAACGAACGCCAGGATTTCATTCTACCTGTTGTCTTCGCCTTAAGGCCATGCCTGCATAAGTGCCAACGGCCGCTCCTATCAAGGCTGGAATTATGGCCCAATGATCTTCAGTGTAACTGATAACAGTTATGGTTCCTGTCAGTGTGACCAGCATGGCCCAACCACTGGCCTGTACCGATCGGTCGTTTTGCACTGCCTTTATAAAATATACATAAAGTATATCAGTTGCAAACACAGCAAAGAATGTAATGATGTATGTTAACATATAAACTTGATTGAAATTTGGTACGCCGAGTAGGGCTCGAACCTACGACCAAAGGATTATGAGTCCTCTGCTCTGACCAACTGAGCTATCAGCGCGATATGTATATTATATACTAAGAGTCTTTAGTTGTCAAGCAGGCCTGAAGTCGAAAACATATTTCTGGTTGATACCGCTTGCATAGTAACTCTTGCCTGCCACCAATGCTATTGAGCCTTCAAAGTTTGGAGGGTACACTGGCTTAAATTCGGTAATCTGCACATCATCACCTACCGCCTTGGCCTGTGTGTACAGTTGCATCATGCTGGCATAATTTAAAAATTGCACACATCCTGCGCTGAAGTCGGGTGTGCTGTTGACATGCTGTGCAACTCGACCTGCAATGGCACTCAGCACCCAGTATCCATAATTCCATCCTGCGGCCGATTTCATTTTAAATGCTTCAGTCCAGGGTTGAGTCCAGGCCGGAGGATTTTCTGTTGTGTGTTCTTTGATCATGCGCTTGACATCCGCGGCTTGATCTACAGTGATAAATTTGTAGTCCTGTGCCAACAACAACGGCCCGTCTTGCATGTTGGCTTCAGCAATTTTCTTAACCAGGTTGGCCGCAATGGGGAACTCAGCTTCTAGATCTTGTCCAACTTTCTTGGCATTGGTAATACCTTCCAGCAGGTTACGCACACTGGCCGGAGCTCCTTTGGCTCCTTTACTACTGACGCCAAGACTGAAGTTGCCTGCGCGAAGATAAAAATCCACCAGGCCAAATGTTTTACCCTGCGGAAAATGCACAGCAAGTTTCTGCCAGGGCGCATTGTTAAGAATCTTTTTACGAGCCTGATCAGCTTCGCCGCCCACCATGCCATATGTTAAGGCAATGCTTTGTAGTACTTCACCCAGGTTGTCACGCACCGCTTCCAAGTTTGCGGCTTCTCCGGCAAACACCGGCAACTGTTTGCGAGTCATCATGTTGATGCCGTCTTTGATGTTCTGTTGCAGTGTGGTCACACCGTTGATGTGTTTCAACAATTCCGCTCCATTGGCGGCTGTGTCAACTGCACCAAGAATGTCTTGTGGCTTGAAGCCAACACGGGCTTTTTTACTGGCTTTTAATTCTGGACGCAGTCCTGGCACTTCATTATTGTCCCACTTGTGCATCATACTGGGAAGAATTTCTTCAAAGTACTTGCCAAAGTAAACCGGCTTGCCATCACTGCCAACAAATTGTGCTAGACCAAAACCACGATGGCGTGGGCCCTGGCGGTTTGCCCAGGTAATAGGTCGACCACTTTGTTGTTGTACTTGCTTGTCCACATGTGCAACATTGGCTTGTAATTCTGCGGTATCTGCAAACTGTCCCCGTTGTGGATAGTTTTGTGTGCCGGCAAATTGATAAGGTGCGCCTACTTCTGCGCCAAATGTGTTGTTGGGCACAGCAGTAAATGCAGGGTCTGTGGGACTACGAGCATAAATCCCGCGGCCTTCTGATACTGTGGCAATAACTTCAAAAATCTTCATATAGTTATTTATCGCCGTTCAATATCTTCTTCTGTGCAGGATTCTCCGTACTGTATTTCTACTATTTTGCAGGGTACTTCATAGGGATTGGTTAGTCTATGCCATTGTCCTGTAGGCACATGATAGTTCATGTGCTCGCTTAACAGCACCACTGGAAGTGCATATCCATTGGGCATCATACTATACACCGCACATGCTCCGTGACTAACATGCCAATATTCAGCCCGGTCAGCATGTCGTTGCATACTTAAACTTTGCCCAGGATTAACTGTAAGTTCTTTAACCTTGGTACCCGGTACTTCGTGTAGCACTCTATAATAACCCCACGGGCGTTGTGTTTTTGGTGCGCTCCATTCTTCTAAGATCCAACTACTGCTGTTCTTTTTATTTTTGCCACCTACACCAAATTTAAAAGTTACATCCTGTATGAACATTTCAGGTATGTTATTGGCAGTTCGGTCGCCACCGTTGGCAAAAATTAATTCACAGTCTGGATAGTGTGCCTGAACCTGTTGTATAAAGTGATTGGCTGAGCCATCAGTATCATCAAATGTGTAGACCTCATCAACCATGCTCAAATTGTTGATGATACACAATCTTTCGTTCCAAGGCATAAATGCCCGACCTTTCTTGCGTTCCAACCATTCGTCGCTATTAAGTCCCACAATCAACATGTCACCTAATGTTCTTGCTTCTTTGAAATAGGCAATATGTCCGCTATGTAAGGGATCAAAGCCGCCGGTACATGTCACTATCCTCATGTCTTTGCCCTGTAGAAATCTTTGTCTAGCCAAGGATAAAATATATCTTCTTGTCTGACATGTCCATATCTGTTTAAGCTGTCTACTACACTTGGATGCAGTAATTCTTTATCAGCTAGATCAAACCAACTGGTAGTGCCAGGATCCATTGGCGCTTCTGCTTTGTATACTGCCAGGTATATCCAATCAGTTTGTACATTTTTATAAAAATATGCATCTCTACAGTCAAAACCATTTACAGCCAACATGTAAACTAAATTTGAAATGTTGTAATTGTAGTAAGAATAACTGTGTGTTCTAAAGGTCAATCTATTGTAAGCATAATTGATAGTCTGCGGCAGTGCCATAACCAGCATGCCGTTGTTGTTCATTTGCTTATTCCACACCGACAGTGTATGTAGTGGGCTTGTGACAAATTGAAACGAATCGTGTGCCCACACTAGATCTAGTAGTTCTGGCAGTATACCATATTCTTCAAAATTACCTTCTATCCACCTGATATTTTCCGTTGCACGAATTTCTTCATCTACTTTATTAAAAGAACGATCAACTGCATACACTCGATAATTTCTAGGCTCTGGTGGATCGTCGCGAGTTTCCAATGTGGCCCACCATTGTGCATCTAGTCCTGAGCCACAACCCATGTCTCCTATCACTGTAAGACTGTCTAAAAAACTATCGTATCCGTACAGCAAATTTAGAATTTCTAAACTATGTTCGTGACTTAGATGCGGGTTGGCAAATTGTGTCATTTAGTTAATACTTCCAATACTATTTTTTCTTTAAGTTGTTTTAGCCTAGGTTCAAGTTGATGGCATGCTTCTGCAATCTCTAAGTCTGAGCCCCAACTACGCTGTGTACTTAGATGATGAGCCCATTTAGCAGTGGCATCTTTGGCTATCTGCACTTCTACAGTATTGTGCATTGGTTGTGCCCTTATACACATGTCAAACTCTGACAGCAATTCATCGGCGCGAGCTTTCCATTCATTCACAGTACAACATCCTCCATACCTGCTGTACGCAATCTAGTTACATGTCCTATCATAAAGTTCTTTGACTCGAGTCCTTTAAGTAGGCCCAACCATTTGTTGCGTACAAGTGCAACCTCGTTGATAATTGTTTCAAAATCAACAACTTCATCTTCACCATCCACATACTTTTCAGCGTCACGGCTTGTCAATGCCCTAGCGTATGCTTCCAAATACTTTTGAAAGTGTTTACGACGAATTTTCCTTAACTGTATATTAAGGAAATTCAGCACCGCTTCAATCTCTTGTAGTTGGTTAAAGCGGTGTTCGGTGATACCGGGCAAGGTTGCAATATTTTTCTCAAGATGTCCCTTGACATTGCAATCGTACTTTGCTTCTACTAGTTCGTTTTCATAGTAGTTGATAAAGTCTGGTATCTCTCCAAGATTTTGTACAATCCGATTATACCACATTGTTAATCTTCGTAGTCGTAAGGTTCTTCTTCGTCTTCGTCGTTGGCGTATTCTTTAATGGCTTTTTTAAGATTGGCATCTGTACCACCGAATTCTTTAAGTTCGATATCACCTAATAGATCTACTAGAATACTCATTAAATTATCTGCGGCTTCTTGACGATCCTTAACTGGAATATACTGTTTAAGCACAGTATATGTTTCACTCAATACATCAACTTCGATACTCATATTAGGCTTCCTCTTCTATTTTTGCCTCTGCAGGGATTGCAATTACATGGTGTGGATTAGCAGTGAAGTCGGCCATTACTTGATCCAATGAACCATTTTCATTTCTCTCCCACGCCTTACGAAACTGTTTAATAACCTTACCATCTGTTAGTGTGTATTTAAGACTGTTGCCTTCTTTTTCTAAAAATCCCTTGTTCTCAAACAGATCGACTAGTCCCGAGTAGGGATTCATTCCTGTTTCATACGGGATCTTCACTTGTACACTTTCAAACGGCTTGCTATAGCGTGTTTTCATAATCTTGCAAGCGGCACGGATACCTTTAACTTCGCTAATCTTATTGCCGTCCTCGTCCTCTTTGAGTTTGAGTTTCTTCATGGCAACAACAATACTACTAGCGTAAATAAAGCCCTGACCACCGGAGATTTTATCATCTGGGTCAAACATGTCCTGGCTGGCGTATGTGTGATTGGTACATACCAGGCCAATATTTAAACTACCAAACATGTTTACACAGTTACGAACAAGACTTGTGAGTGCTTTGGGTTTACGACCCATGTCACCTTTCATTTCGCCTGCTTCAAATTGGTTAACATCTGTGGGAGTCAACAACATACCCAAGCTGTCAATAACAAACAGGACCTTGGGACGCTCTATCTCGGGGATTGTTTTGTATTCCTTAACAAAGTCGCTAATAACTTTTGCCACATCATCAATCATGGCCATATTAAGTTTGAGTAGTTTGCTTTCGTCTGTGTCCACGCCCAAGGCATGTAACCACGCTTCATCCAGTGCGTTTTCTGTATCAATTAAGATTGGGTAGATGCCTTGCTTCTGTGCATTGGCAATCAAGTTACCTGCACAGATAAAGCTCTTGCCTGCGCCACTCTCGCCTGCAAACACAGTGACCTTGCCCATCGGAATACCTTTGGTAAATTCTCCGCTGATAAGATAGTTCAATGCAAAATTGTTTGTTGATATCCAATCAGTTGGATCGTTAAATCCGACACTAATACCGTCAATTGCTTTAGTAATATTTTTTCTAAATTTGCTTACATCGAATGGTTTTGCCATAATAAAGTTCCTTTGATATAGTTTAACATTTTTTTATACAGATTGCAAGAACACTTTGTCCGTAACATTGCGTTCTATCAAACCCATAAAATCTTCTAAGTTTTGTGCTTTCGGCGCACAGAAGCCGCACCTACAAGTATCCTTAATACAACGAATAACAGGCATAGACTGGGTGTCTAGTTGCTGTTTTACGGTATCGAGAATCTGTTGATATTCTTTTAACCTGCCCAATGGTTCGACTCGGTTAGTGGTACTGGTCATGCAGTCTTTGTTTGTATATACCGTTCCGTTACTCTGGTTAACAAATAAAAAGAACCAATTAACACTACAGTACCAATCTCGAAAACCTTGTTGATGAACAAAAGTATTACGAGACTTTAAATCACCATTGGTACTAAGTTTCCTCCCACCACAGCAGGCGCGACCTTGTTCAATAACTGGTTTATTAGATAGTTCAGATTTGGTTATCCAATGTATCTTCATAGACTCTTGTTGTGTATTATTATAAGACCATTTTGCTTCGCTGTTATCCAAGGCCTTGGCTACATGATCTATATTGTTAGTTTGACAGAACTCCACCACAGTCTGTGATTTCTTAAACAACTCCGGATCATTATGCATCATCACTATACACTTGACTCGGCGGTCGTGCTGTTTAAGATACATCACATTGTCAAGGTACTGTTGCTGTTGTTTTGGCAAAGCTTCAGCATGATAGCTCATCATAAACATATCAACCAGTGGTACTATCTGTTCCCATCTATTGGCACCAACTACACCGTTTGTAGTGCAAGTTATAGTTAGGTACCAATTATTTTTATACTTAGCATAACGATCTCTACAGGCCGTAAGTATTTCCACAATGTCCGGATGGAATAGACTTTCTCCACCATACACATTTAATACTACTTTGCGTTGGCTGGGTTTTTTGTGGCGCATATACAGGTCAACATACTCATACATGAAATCAATTGTGTGTAGACATTCTGCTACAGGTGGGTGTTCGAGGCTATTATCATGTCCCCCAAACTCTCCTATAGCACAATACCCACAATCTAAATTACATCGTTTGGTAACTTCCCAGTCTAGTAAGAAGCTGGGAACATTGGTAGGGTCGAGGGCAAACGCAATAGAATTTATATTACTCATGAATTTCGATCCTATCAATGTGTCGATACTTTTGTAACATGGCAGTAACTTGGTTTATGTTGCCCACAAAGCCCAATGGTATCTTTCCATGTGCTAATTGCTTGTTATAAGGATCAATATTTCTATCAACAAGCCATTGCTTAAAATTGGCATCTTCAAATGCATCAAAATCTCTGGCTGCCAGACTTGCTTCGCCACTGTAGTAATGTGAGTTAGCCGATGCGGCGTAATCCAATTCTAACCCATCTTCGTACAAATCAAAATATTCTTTGCCTAATTCTGCATAGTGTAAGAATAATGTGCCTGCAGGAAATGCAAATTCAAAGAAGTTGTAATCCTCTAATGCAAAGGGAATTCTACGATATTGATCTTTATCAAAATTCAAATACATATTAACTAACGGGTCTGTTTGTTGTTCTACCCTGTGTACATAAAAGTTTAAATTCCTAATGGCTTTTTTAAGTTCTGTGTTGGCAATGGTAAACAATTTAGTGGGTCGATTAAATGTTCCAGTTAATCGTTCAAATATGCCGTGCAAGTAGTTAAAATATTCCTGTGGTTGATTAGCAATATCAGTTCTAATTTCTATAAAGTCTTTAAGGTATCTGTTAATGGTCGCACACGAATCTAGCAGTACTGCCGATGCTTCTGTTGCAGACATCAATGATGAAAACGCATCCTGTTGATTAATTACAGAATTACTATTGCACCAACGCAACTCCTCAATCCATTTACGGACAAAAGGATTATCGTGAAGTGCAATGGAAAAAGACTCCCCCGGAGCGGAGGAGCCTAAAACTACCGACAGTTGCATTACTGTTTTCGACTACGAATCATGGCCAAGATGTCCTCGGCTTTTTGACTTGATGGTTTTGCTGTCGGTGTCATTACCGGAGCAGATGCGGCTTCTGCGGCATCGTCTTCCCAAGCTGGTGTTTCAGCCTTGGCTACTACTGGAGCGGCAACTTTAACTGCTGGAGCGGCAACCTCATCACCTGAGCTACCAGCACCTACTTGCAAACCATAGGGTTTGTAGTAGTTTGCCCAACGATCTGGATCGTAAGGCTGACCATCAACAGATGCTTCAAACATCTCTTTGATGACTTTTAACTCTACATCAGTGGGACGCTTGGGCAAGAAATCACCTAGGTTATGAAGTCCATATTGTTCAATTGCGGCGGCCTCTACTGCTGTAAGTGCAGACTCTTTACGGCTCCAACTACTAGTGCTATAGTCAGCATAACCACCTTTGCTGGTTTTCTTAACTGAGAAGTCTAGACCTGCCGCATAGTCAGTTGGCAAGTTTTCCATTTCTGGATCCATTAGTGCGTTCTTGATCAAGTTAAAGATCTGTGGGCTAATAACAAAGCGACGGATTGGATTTTCCGGAGTCTTGTCATCACCAATTGGATTGTCACGCACAAAGCCTTGGAACAAATAAGATTTTTTCTTCCAGTACTTACGACCCATATCTTCTAAGTTAGGATCCTTAAACCATGTACGGACTTCTGCCAGTACTGGGCAAGCGTCTCCATACATTTCAACGCAAGGTACTTGAACAACAATAGGTTTGCTGTCTGATTGACCTTTAACGCCAGCGAATGGCAATTTGATCATCAGGCGTTCAACCCAGAAAAAACTGTTCTTTGGATCTGCGTCGGGGAGGAATCTTACGCGACTTGTTGTGTTCTCTGGAATATTCCAGTGTGCGTAAATGGCGTTATCACCGCCTTGTTGATTACCGATTTTACGGTTGTCTTGAGATTGCAGTTTTGCGCGAATTTCAGATAAAGTCATGGCCATAATAGTTCTCCTTAAAAATGTGCCTTAATTGTGTGCCTTAATATGTATAATGCACTCTTTGCAGTATACAGTAGTATTTATGATAAGTCAAAAGAAAAGGCAAATTAATTGCCCGTTTCTTTTACCAAATTTTGGTTTTATCTTCTCAGGCCGGCCAATGATCTAATAAAGTCTAATGGATCAGCACTTTGCATTATTGGCTGTGCTGGTGGGGCTTGCGGCGTTGCTTCTGGTGCAGGTTGTTCAGCAGGTTGAGTTGTACCCAATACCGGTTCTGCACCTGGCTGTGGTTCTGTTTTTTCATTTTGCATTACCGCTTCGATTTGCGGAACTATTTCGGGCATGTTTTGTTTAACCCATTTTAGAACTTCTGGACGGCAATCATATTCTTCGCCTTTGATATCAGCCATATCATGTATATCATCAAATAACTGGTCATCACCAATGACACTATACAATGCACTAGTGGCATCTTCACCGTTGACTCCAACTTGTAGTGGTTTGCTCATTAGTTCAACTAGTTTACGAACCTCTTCTTCCGACTCTGGCATGGCCCAAGTGCCTTCTACTATACCGTTGACCCAAGATTCAAATTCTTCTGCCATTGGTGTATTCATACTTTCTTGCTGTCGTTTATGTGCTCTATACACAAACGGCAGTGCGGCATCAAACCGCTCATCATACATCTTCTTAACAAAACGCTCACGCAATGCGTCAACATCATATTCCTCTTCTATTGCAGATTCAGGCATGTAATTTTCCACAAAATCTAAATAGTGGCGTGGACTTCTTAGACGCTTTAATTTGTTTTTAAGTTCATTGTATCTGTTAATGGCCGCATGTGCCATTTGACCTGTTTCATCATCTAGGTCTGTACGGCGTTTAACTGAACGCACAAAATGGCTCATATTGCCCATTTCGGCAACCATACCGTTCATGCACTCGGCTATGTCATCATTGTGTTCGCCACCATGTGCAATATGTGTTGCCAATGCGGCCGCGCAACCTAGATGCTTGTGTGGTACTAGGAAACGCTCACCATGTGGTGTTTCAATAAAGATTTGATCAATTTTACGACTGCGGGCGCCGTGTTGTTCTTCATCAATGCTGTCGCTGTGTATAATTCTTAACTTGCAAGGACCAACTTCCATAAAGCTATGGCGACTGGTTCCATATAATCGGCTTTCAGTTACATTAATTTCTTCTTTGTTCACAGTATCATCTGCCTTGGTTTGTTGTTTGATGTCTTTGAGTTGTAAATTACTTTTAGCAACATCTCTGGTATCAAAGTTTAACATATTACGCTTGGCAAACTTACGCAAGTTTCTCAAGAAATCGTACCATGCTTCTTGCTTGGAGTTTTCATCTCCGTCGGACTGTTTGATATTATCTATAATATCACTGCCAAAATACACTTTCATTGCTTTTTCATCAATCAAACTGATTGTTACATTGCCTAGAGTTTCACCGTCAACATCAAAATCAAAGTTAAAAAATCTGGCCCGTTCTGGATCTTGGGTGCGTTTGGCTGTTTCGTCACCTAGATTTACATTACTAAATCGGCTACGGATCTTGTCAAACAGGTTTTCTGCAATTTTGTCTATTTCTCTCATATAGTTATTTATCTGTGTGGGACAATTGCATATTACATGGTCATTATGAAGGGCATGGGCTCAATAAACTCATCTAGACCGTCTCTGAGATGATTATCCAAGTCAGCATCAAAACCCTGTAGCATTTGTACCATACGTAACACCAAGATCAAGCTCATTACCAAATCATCAGTTTCGCCAATTTTGGCTTTAAAACTGTTGCCCGATGCTACAAAAGTCTTTAGTTCGCTAATTAAATTTTTACTAGCAATGTGCATACGCCGGGTTTCAATCAGGCTCTTTAACTTGGCACAGGCTGTTAGTTTACTTTTGTGTGTGGTGTTAAATCCTCTGCGGTAAGTACGTACATTACCTACTTTTTTAGGCTCTGTTAAGAATGTTCCATGTATATTCTCTTCGCCTATTTCGGCAATGGCTATTAGCGATGCTTCACCAATGGTATTGTTTTCTACACTATAATATATGTCTGTATCTGATCCTGTAATTTCATATAGATAATCGCAAATTTCTTTCATAATAACAATTTGCCGTTGTATTGGCGTCTTATTATGTTGCCATTCGCCTACCTGCATCATTGTAGGAAGTTCTATGATCTCTAGTGCCGCATAATCACCACCAGTACCAAGACTAGGATCCAGTCCTATACAGTATTGATGACCTTTTGAAGGTTTTTTATACCAACGTACTTGTCCTTGGCGCTCAGATGGATCTATGCCTGCCATTTCAATTAGTGTGGTACTGTTTATCAAGGTCTCATCATAGATCAAAAATTCGCAGCCATGTTCCCGTCTGAAACGTTCTTCACCGATGCGACCAATTTCTTCTACTTTCCATTGTTCGTCACGGTCCGGGTGTTCTTGCCAGGCGGCCTGAAACCCTCTAAATCCATTTATGCCTAGTTCAGTTCGATTGCCAAATTCATCAACACACTTGTTGGCCCCTTTCCAAATTAATGCAAACTGGTCTTCATCCGAATTTGGTGTGCTTGTAATAATAGCTTTACCACCAGTGCTCAGTGTAGGTGATATACTGGTCCAAAACTCTTTGGCAATAGTGGGCCTAACGAATGCAAACTCATCACAGTACAGTAAGGTAATGCTCATACCACGACCAGTTGTTTCTGTTGTTGTTTGACTCACAATACGACTACCGTTTTCAAACTCTAAACTACCTTTGTTGTAACTGGTGCAACCTGCACGAATGTGATCTGGGCATAGTTCATAGGCATACCGAACTCGTTGCATAATTTCTTGTGCTCCTGTATACTTGTGAGCCGCAATTAAGATTGTTGAGTCTGGAACAAACATGGCATACCACAACAAGTAGCCTGCGGCACTGGTTGATTTACCTGTTTGTCTGGGCATTAATGCTATACTGAATCTGTGACAGTGATAAGTATCAATAAGACGCTTTTGATATTCAAAAGGGTGATACAACATCTTACCTTTGACGGGGTGTTGTATGTAGAAGTAGTTGTCCATAAAATACTGTGGTCCGTCCACAGGATCTGCACAGCGAGCAAATTCTAAGATCTGCTGTTCTGTGTAAGACGATTTTTTATGGGGCGTCTTTACTAGTTGTTGTTCGTCAATTTTTGCCATTATCTATTACTTATGAGTGACTGCCTACTGCTTAATCAAGATTATCGTCCAATTTCCGTACTGCCCTTGAGCGTTATTAATTGGCAACATGCTATCAAACTTATGTTTCTTAAAAAAGTTCATGTACTTGAAACTTATCCAACATGGATAGTGCATTCAGAACGCTTGTCTATCAATGTGCCCAGTGTTTGTGTGACCACAGACTATTTCAAATACAAAAAACATGTCAAGTTTAGTCGCTACAACATGTACCTACGCGATCTGTTTGAGTGCCAGTATTGTGAAGACATATTTGACTACGAAGATTTAACCATCGATCATGTTGTGCCAAGAGCGGCTGGAGGTAAGACTGCATGGGATAACTGTGTCACCAGTTGCAAGAGCTGTAACCATCACAAAGGTTCCAAGTTGATGCGTCCAAAGAACTTGCCGCATCGTCCAGAATACTACAACCTGGTCAACAAGTGGAAAGACTTGCCTTTCACGGTGAAACAGGAATCGTGGAACAAATACTTGGGTGTTGAAAAACTAGTTGCTTGAGTCGTTGCGAAACTTGCGTTCTAGACGGGACGCAAGTTGTTGTACTTTGTCTGTGTCGGCGTTGCCGTTTTTATCTATTAGATGTGCAGGATTGCGTTCAGCTTCGGGCGGAGCATCACCTACAGGTTTTTCACCAGTCAAATACGGACGACTAAACCACAGCTGAAACCACTCGGGTGTTCCTGCCTTGATGTTTAGTTGTTTTTCCAGTCGTTGTTTTTCCATACCTGTAATAGAAATGTTTGATCCCACTGGACTCATTGATGGCATTTCTCTGGCGTCGGCACAAATTGGTGTAAAGTCTTCTAGTAGGTCATTGCCGAGTCCGGCTAACCGTTTGAGTTCGGCTAAATCGTCTGAGGC
>Ga0208974_1000585_pt1 | contig 14865 bp, 13 predicted proteins | sample GreLakmeER15MSRF_FD_187699 | JGI IMG/M metagenome (GOLD analysis project Ga0208974, IMG submission 187699) | Freshwater lentic microbial communities from great Laurentian Lakes, MI, USA - Great Lakes metaG ER15MSRF (SPAdes) | ecosystem: Environmental > Aquatic > Freshwater > Lake | place: Great... | reverse complement strand
GTTCCCGCACTTACTGCCCTGATACAGGGGAAAACCCGTGTTAACCCTAGTGAAGGGGTGCATACAATCACGCCAGCATATTTTTTGACCTTAACTTAAACAGGAGTTCCCATGGATCGTCGTTCCGTCATTAAAAATACTGGTATCGCAGGCGTGTTAGCTGCTGGGTTAGCCCCAGTTGTTCATGCGCAAGGCGCCCCCATCCGTTGGCGCTTGGCCTCTAGCTTTCCAAAAGCACTGGACACCATTTATGGTGCAGCAGAAGACTTTGCAAGAGAAGTAGGCGAATTGTCGGGAGGAAGATTCACTATTAGCGTGCATGCTGCAGGCGAATTGATGCCTGCGTTTGGTGTGGTGGATGGCGTGCAAAACGCGACTGTAGAGTGTGCCCACACAGCCCCCTACTACTTTTTTGGAAAAGACGAAACTTTTGCATTGGGTTGCGCCATTCCTTTCGGTTTGAACAGCCGTCAAATGTCTGCTTGGATGTATCAAGGTAACGGAATGAAACTCATGCGTGAGTTTTACGCCAAATACAACATCGTTAATTTCGTGATGGGAAATACTGGTGCCCAAATGGGGGGTTGGTATCGTAAGGAGATCAAGTCTGCCAAAGACATAAAGGGACTAAAAATTCGTATTGGTGGCTTTGCTGGAAAAGTCATTGAGCGTATGGGCGGTGTTCCTCAAAATATTCCCGGTGGTGAAATCTACACTGCTTTGGAAAAAGGAACTATTGATTCAGCAGAGTGGGTCGGTCCATATGATGACCAAAAATTAGGATTCGGAAAAGTGGCTCCTTTTTATTACTATCCAGGATGGTGGGAAGGTGGTCCTCAACTCGATTTATTCGTCAACGATAAAGCCTTTGCTGGTTTATCTTCTGAGAACAAAGCCATTATCAAAAATGCGGCCGCATTTGCCCATTCGAATATGCAAGCTAAATACGATGCAAGGAATCCTGGTGCATTAAAAGAGTTGGTTGCCGCAAAAATTAAAGTCTTGCCTTTCCCTAAAGATGTAATGGACTTGGCATTTAAGGAATCAATGGCTTTGTACAGTGAACTCAATGCCAAAAATGAAAATTGGAAAAAAGTTTATCAAGACTACGACAATTTCCGCCGCGAGCAAAACCTTTGGTTCCGTTTTACAGAAGCGCGCTTTGACAACTTTATGCAATCGCAAAAACTCTAAAACTTTCAATGGGTTATAAAAAAATCCCCGCTTTAAGCGGGGATTTTTTATTGGCAAAGCATGGATGTAGTTTGCGATGAAAGCGCTTGTAGGCTTTTACTTATTTCTCTTTTCGCTCTCAAGTAAGGCCTTCATGGGGTCGTCGTCAGCTGTTTTATTTTCTTCTTGAGATCCAGGTTGTGCCATCGAATCTTCATCTTCTTGTGTGGGCATTTCAAGCTGTTGCAGAATTTGCTCGGCGTTGAGGGTGTCAGATTTCTGTATGCCACCAGTAACCAAATTGGGGAACATGATGACGACAGCCACCATGATCAACTGCAAGATGATGAAAGCAATTGACCCTTTATAAATTTCAATGGTTTTAACCGCAGGTATTAGTTTGCCCGTGACCCGATCTGCATAGTCGAACTTCGCAGCCACGCTTCGCAGATAAAAGAGAGCAAAGCCAAAAGGCGGTGTGAGGAAGGAAGTTTGCAAGTTCATGGCAATGATCACCCCAAACCAAATCATGGCTTGGTCAGCAGTCATGCCAGGCACCATGCCGGGGAGAATTTTCTCAGCGACTGGAGCTAATAAGGGAATCACTATGAAAGCGATTTCAAAGAAATCAATAAAACATCCCAGCACGAAAACCAGCAGGTTAACCACTATCAGAAAACCCAAAGCGCCACCGGGAACTCCATCAAACAAATGCTCTACCCATATGTGACCATCTGCCGCGTTGAAGGTAAAGCTAAATACAGTGGACCCGATCAAAATGAACATGACAAATGAAGCTAATTTGGCAGTACTGTCCAAGGCTTGTTTCATGATATTCATGGAGAGTCGTTTTTTGATTTGAGCCAAAATCAAAGCGCCAAGAGCGCCCATCGCGCCCCCTTCCGTTGGAGTGGCGACACCCAAGAAGATAGTTCCCAGTACCAAGAAAATCAAAATCAAAGGGGGCATTAAAACAAAAGTAACTTGTTCGGCCAAGCGTGACAACAAGTGTTTTTTTGTAACTCGGTTGATGATGGCTAAAGCCAATCCGGTGATGGAGGCCAAAGTAAGAGACATGATGACAATCTCGTCTCCCCCTGACTCTCTTGAGCGTTCTAGCCACACAGTCATAAGGGAGTCATGCACTTGTGCCCAAGAAAAACCAACCGCACTACAAATGAGGACCAATACCAAGAGCGATTTATGGCCCGAATTGCCGTTGTCTTCTTTGTAAAGCAAAGCTTCCGGCGGAAGTGCAGGGGCCATTTCTGGTTTAAAGATGGCTACGATCACAATGAAGATAATGTATAAACCCACCAACATCAGGCCTGGTATCAGAGCGCCTGAATACATGTCACCCACAGAACGTCCAAGTTGGTCAGCCAACACAATCAGCACTAAAGACGGTGGGATAGCTTGCGCCAAAGTACCCGATGCAGTTATGGAGCCAGTGGCGATAGACCGGTTATAGCCATATCGCAACATCACGGGCAGAGAAATAAGACCCATAGAGATAACTGCAGCAGCCACCACACCAGTTGTGGCAGCCAGAAGCGCACCCACCAAAATAACGGCAATGGCGACGCCGCCTCTCACTGGACCAAAAACTTGACCTACCGTTTCCAGCAGGTCTTCCGCCATACCAGAGCGTTCCAAAATAATTCCCATGAACGTGAAAAAGGGAATTGCCAAAAGGGTGTCGTTTTGCATAATGCCAAAAATACGCAATGGCAACGCTTGAAACATGGCAATAGGAAAAATACCTGCTTCAATGCCGATATAACCAAAAGCTAAGCCTGTTGCGGCAAGTCCAAAAGCTACTGGAAAGCCAGTCAGTAATAAAACAAAAAGGCCCGCAAACATGAGCGGGACAAACTGTTGGGCCAGGAAAGTAGTTTGCATTTATTTTTCTCCCGCTAATAGGCGTGCAGTTTGGGCTTCTAGTTCTTCTAGTTTCTTTTGTTCATCTGATTTACTTTCCTCGCTAGACAATACGTTGGGGCCGTGGCCTTGTAGAAAAGCCAATCGCTTGATAAATTCAGAAAAGACTTGCATTAGCAAAAGTGAAAAACCCAGCGGAATCAGTGCATATGCTGGCCAGCGAATCAGGCCGCCTGCGTTTTGCGACATTTCGCCACTTAAAAGGCCTTGGTAAAACATGGGCCAAGACAAATAAATACAGATGAGGCAAAAAGGGGCTAGAACCACTAAAAAGCCGACAGCATCAATCCAGTTGCGCTGACGGTCGTTAAGTTTTGCGGAAATGAAGTCAATACGCACATGGCTATTTTTCAACAGGCCATACCCAGCGCCTAACAAGAACACCGCCGAAAATAAATACCACTGGATTTCAAGAAGAGAGTTAGAGCTATTGTTAAAAATCTTTCGAACTAAAGCATTGCCCGCGCTAATTAAAGTAGTTGCCAGAATAAGCCATCCAGTGGCTTTGCCCACCCTGTTATTTATGGCATCAATTATTTTTGATATGTCTAGTAGGGGACGCATAACTTACTCCATATAAGATGCAATATTTTAATCGAAGGCGGGCTAAGTCTACTTATAAATATGCCCTCTTTAAATGACAGCTTTTTGGCTGCATTTAATCTAATGAGCTGGGGTGCAACAGGCGATGGTGTTTCAGCGTCCGTATATGTTGCGCACGACAGTTTTTAATTTTGTGGCCCTAGCCCTATGGTTGCGAGGCGTGCAATGGCGTTTTGCCAAAGAACAAGCCTTAGCGGCGCTGCACTAAGTGGATTTACAAGATCTAGCGCACCGAAATGCAAAAACCCTGTCTGGGGGCAGCAAGGGTGAATGCGGATGAATGCGCCACGTATTACACGCTACGATATTCGCGTAACTTTTCACCTTTGTATGTCCTCTTTGACAGATAGCGTATTCGCTGCATTTGATCTCATCACCCAGTACGACCCCATGTTGTGGAGTGTGGTCGCTAGGTCGCTGTGGGTGAGTGTGTGGGCAACTGCCATCGCCAGTGTTGTAGGTATTTGTTTCGGTGCATGGTTGGCGGTGAGCCGTTTTTACGGAAGAAGTGTTTTGCTAACGGTGCTCAATACCTTGCTGGCTTTACCGTCTGTGGTGGTGGGTTTGGTGGTGTATTTGCTGTTGTCCCGCAGTGGGCCTTTGGGGCATTTGGGTTGGCTATTTAGTTTGAAGGCCATGGTATTGGCGCAATCGGTGCTGGTCTTTCCGGTCGTTGCGGCCCTGACACGCCAATGCGTGGAAGACGCGGATAGGCTGCATGGTGAACAGTTGCAATCTTTAGGCGCTGGTGCAAGTTTGCGTAGTTTGCTGTTGGTGTGGGACGAGCGCTATGTCTTTCTGACGATCGTTATCACCGCTTTTGGCCGTGCTGTTTCAGAGGTGGGTGCTGTCATGGTGGTAGGTGGCAATATCGAAGGGTTCACACGGGTCATGACGACGGCCATTGCTTTAGAAACCAGCAAAGGTGACCTGCCACTTGCATTGGCGTTGGGTCTGGTTTTACTGGCGGTGGTGTTGTGTCTGAACATCTTGGTGGCAGGAGTCAGAAGTTGGCGCTTGCGTGTGGACGGTTCTGCGTCTGACCCTTTACAAAAGGCATGGGTATGAACGCACAACAAAAAACCCATCTGACAATTCCTATAAAGAAAGAACTACAACTCCAATTGCAGGGAGTGGATGTGCAGTTTGGCTCCCACTTGGCACTTCGGCAAATTGATTTAAACGTCTATGCAGGAGAGCGTGTGGCTTTCGTCGGCGCCAATGGCTCTGGCAAAAGTACTTTGTTGCGTGTCATACATGGTGTGCTGCCAGTCAGTAGTGGGCAAGTGCATTGGCAGCCTGGGGTGCAACAGGCTATGGTCTTTCAGCGTCCGCATATGTTGCGCACCTCAGTTATCAATTTTGTGGCTTTGGCATTGTGGCTACGAGGTGTCCCATGGCGTTCTGCCAAAGAGCAAGCTTTACAGGCCTTGCAGCAAGTTGATTTGCAAGATTTAGCGGGCCGAAATGCTAAAACCTTGTCTGGTGGCCAGCAGCAACGATTGGCTTTTGCGCGGGCATTGGCGGTTCATCCGCAAAGTATGTTGTTGGACGAGCCAACCTCTAGCCTTGACCCCCATGCCAAACGCGAAGTCGAGCGCATCATGGAGCATTGGATTGCAGAAAATGCAACCACCTTACTATTTAGTAGCCATAACTTAGGACAAGTAAAGCGCTTAGCAACCCGGGTTATTTATTTGGAGAACGGGCGCATCTTGGCTGATTTGCCTACCCAGCAATTTTTCAATCAACCACTAGAAAAGTCGTACCCCGAAGCCCATTTGTTTTTAAGAGGCGAGCGGGTGTAAAAAAGCCCCTTGTGTATTGAGCCAAGTGCCCATTTGCCAACGAGCCAACTCGCCAACTCGCCAACGCGACAGAGCGCCAATACAAGCGCCTATGCAAATGGCTATGACAGCACTCATTTATCTATGCCCATGACCGCATCTGGTAGGTAGGTCACGATTTGTGGAAACACGGTGATCAACACAATACACACAACTAAACATGCAAAGAATGGGAGGGCCGCGCGTGCGATGGTATTGCTGTCTTTACCGGTCATGTTTTGCAAGACAAATAGGTTGAAACCTACAGGTGGCGTGACCTCGGCAATCTCGACCAACAACACAATAAAAATACCAAACCAAATCAAATCGAATCCCGCTTTTTGAATCATGGGTAAGACTACTGCACTGGTTAACACAATCATGCTGATACCGTCCAAGGCAGTGCCCAAAATCAAATACACCACGGTGAGCACTGCTATCAATGCGATGGGACTTAGCTCCATAGCATTGACCCACTCTGCTAATTCACGCGGAATACCTGTGAAGGCCATGGTCTTGGTCAAGAACGCAGCGCCAGCCAAGATGAACATGATCATGCAACTCGAGCGGGCAGTGCCCATCAAGCCATCCCAGAAGTTGCTCCACGTCAAACTACCGCCCCACGCAGCCAAAGCCAACGCACCCACCACGCCATAGGCTGCGCATTCCGTTGCTGTGGCATAGCCGGTTATCAGAACCCAGCAGACAAAAATGATGAGTGCGCCGCAAGGTATGAGATTGCGTGAGAGTTTAATTTTCTCAATGAAAGTAGTGGGTGGATCGGCTGCAGGCACTTGGTCTGGATGGCGAATGCTCCACCACATGATGTAGCCACTAAAGAGTGCCATCAATAAAAAGCCTGGCAAAAATCCTGCAAGAAAAATGCGAATGATCGATGCGTCTGCTGCCACCGCGTAAACCACCATGGTGATGGATGGGGGAATCAAAATACCTAGTGTGCCTGCCGTGGCCAATGAACCCAAAGCTAATTTTTCGCTATATCCGCGCTTTATCAATTCAGGCAAGGCCACTTTGCTAATCGTCGCGCAAGTCGCAGCAGAAGACCCTGAGACGGAGCCAAAAATGCCGCACCCCAAAATAGTGGTGTGCATCAAGCGACCTGGAATGCGGTTCAACCAAGGGCGCAAGCCTTCGAACATTTCTTCGCTGAGCTTGGTGCGAAACAAAATTTCGCCCATCCAAATGAATAAGGGGAGTGCTGCCAGTTCCCAACTTGCATTACTTTCCCAAAAAGCGCTGAAGAGGTTTTTGCCAGGTTGCGAGCTGGTGAAAAACGCTTGTCCGACCCAGCCACAAATAGCCAGTGTCATGGCAATCCACACGCCGCCCGAAAGCAACACCATCATGATGAGCAAAAGTAAGCCGCCGACGAGAAGAATGTCCATGAAAACCTTGGAGGCTAAAAAATCAAACGTCGGAAGAGAAATCGCCCCGTGCGTGGCGCTCTTGTACTTCGCGCACATAGGTGGGGGTTTGGCCTTGGAGTACCAAGATCAATTCGTCTAAGAGAGCGATCCATAAAAGAACCGATCCCAAGGCAAAACTCATTTGTGGAATCCACATTGGCATGGGCAGCAAGCCTTGTGCGACTTCGTTGAATTCCCAACTCTCGTAGGTGAATTTACATGCCCACCAAGCCAAATAGGCTACTGCGATATTTCCCACTAGCAATGCAGCGATCTCAAAACGCTTGCGCCAAGCGACTGATAGAGCATCTAGCAAAAGGGTGACGCGGACAAAATCGCCATGTTTAAAGGCATGTGCCATGCTGAAAAACGATGCTGCAGCACAAAACCAGGCCACCACATCATTCACAGCGCCTGTGCGAACACCAAACTCACGCAATACGCTTTGGGCAATCATCAAAGCGCAAAGCGCCAGGATAAACAAAGCGCCCAATGCGCCAGACGCGTAATACAGCCGATCTAAAAATCGGCGCATTATTTTTGCGCTTTGGCAGCAGGCTTTTTGGCAGCAGACTTAGCAGATTGATTGAATGCAGTGATGATGGCTTCGCCGTCAGCGCCAGCGCGTTTTTGCCAGTCGGCCAACATGATAGTGCCAACTTGTTTCATATCTGCCATGAGCTTGGGTGAAGGTGCGACGATTTGCATACCTTTTTCGGTCAATGCTTTTTTGTAGTAAGTGTCTTTTTCAGCGCTGACTTTCCAGCCACGGGCTTCGGCCTCTGCAGCTGTTTTTAAGAGTGCGGTTTGTGTGGCAGGCTCTAGTGCATCAAATGCTTTTTTATTGACGAGAACAGCGTTTTTTGGCAACCAGGCTTGGGTGTCGTAGAAGTACTTCAAGCTCTCGTAGGTTTTGGTATCGAAGCCGGTGGCACCAGAACTCATATAGCTTTCAATCACGCCAGTGGCGAGTGCTTGGGAAAGTTCAGCCGCTTGGATGGTTACCGGTTGTGCACCAATGAGTTCGGCAATTTTGGCTGTGGCAGGGCTGTAGGCGCGCCATTTGATGCCGCGCAGGTCGGCGACGGAGTTGATTTCTTTCTTGGTGTAGATACCTTGCGGGGGCCAGGCAACCGTGAATAATAATTTCATGCCTTGGGCGGCTAAGAGTTTATCGAGTACAGGTTTTTGCGCGTCATAAAGGCGTTTAGAGTCTGCAAAACTAGTGGCCAAGAAAGGCACGCCATCTGCGCCGTAAATAGGATTTTCATTCTCAAAGTTCACCAAAAGCACTTCGCCAATCTGTGCTTGCCCACCTTGCACGGCGCGCTTGATTTCATTGGCTTTGAAGAGGGATGCATTGGCGTGCACCGTGATTTTGAGTTTGCCAGCGGTGGCTGCATCAACATCTTTGGCAAACTGGACCAGATTTTCTGAATGGAAGCTGGTTGCAGCATAGGCTGCAGGAAGGTCCCATTTTGTTTGGGCGAATACGCTGCCAGCAAAAAGCGACAGGGCTAAGACAGAAATAGAAATATAACGACGTTGCATAAGAACTCCTGAACAGGTAAGACCAAAAACCGTGGCTTTTAAGCGCCAAAAGGTTAACTATAGCCAGTATTTGGGGTGCCTTTGAAATTCATACAATGGCCGTAACAGGATGACTAATTTACCTAACAACCGATCCGGCCTCCTAGAAACGGAACCCCCATGAATAAACTCCTCTCCCTCATTTGTGCACTTTTGCTGCTAGCCGGTTGTGCCACGTCTGCCAATTACCAAAAGAACCTCAATGCGTGGGTGGGTGAGGATGAGTCCGCGTTGGTCGCCAAATGGGGTAAACCGAATAAAACTTACGAAGTCGACGGCTTCACGTATTTGGTCTACAACACTTCAGGTGAAGCATCGTCACCTGGTATCAACACAGATGCGCAAAACACTGTGGCTGGCACATCCATCTTTGGCGGCGCCAATGGTTGGATTCCTTCACTGACGTTTTGGAGTACTTGCCAAACAACATTTGAAATTCAAAAAGCCAAAGTGGTGACGTTTGAATTTAAAGGCGCGGATTGCCGATCTAGTGCTAAATAATTAGTAAGTTTCTATGAGTGATGGTGTGCAAGAAAAAAAATGGGCATTTTGGATAGATAGAGGCGGCACCTTCACCGACGTCGTCGGCAAACGTCCTGACGGCCAATTAGTTACCCACAAATTACTCAGCGACAACCCCGAGCATTACCGCGATGCAGCCGTGGCGGGCATTCGCCATTTACTAGGACTCGCCTCAAACGCCCCTATCACCGCATTACAAGTGGAGTGCGTAAAGATGGGCACGACCGTGGCTACCAATGCTTTGTTGGAGCGTAAAGGCGAACCCACGCTCTTGGTTACCACGCAAGGCTTTCGTGATGCCCTGCGCATCGCCTACCAAAACCGTCCGCGCTTGTTTGATCGACGCATTGTGTTGCCTGAGTTGTTATATGCGCGGGTGATTGAAGCCAATGAGCGCATGGGTGCGCATGGTGAATTGCTGCAAGCATTGGACGTGGATAGTTTGCACAAACCATTACAAGAAGCTTTCGACGCTGGCCTGCGTAGCGTGGCCATTGTCTTTATGCATGGGTACCGTTACACAACCCATGAAGCGCAGGCAAAAGAACTCGCTGAAAAAATCGGATTCACACAAATCAGCACCTCGCACGGCACCAGCCCCTTGATGAAGTTTGTCAGCCGAGGTGACACCACGGTGGTCGATGCATATCTATCACCCATCTTGCGACGCTATGTTGACTTGGTCGCTGCCGATATGCCCAGTGTGCCTTTGTATTTCATGCAGTCGTCTGGCGGGTTGACGGATGCCCATGCGTTCCAAGGCAAAGACGCTATTTTGTCTGGGCCTGCTGGCGGCATTGTGGGGATGGCGCGCACAGCGCAATTGGCTTTTGCCAATATGGCTAGCCATGAACCAGTGCAAGTGATTGGCTTTGATATGGGCGGTACCTCTACCGATGTCTCGCATTTCGCTGGCACGTTTGAGCGTGAGTTTGAAACGCAAGTAGCCGGTGTGCGCATGCGCGCGCCGATGATGAGTATTCACACCGTGGCAGCAGGGGGCGGATCCATTCTGCGGTTTGATGGCGCCCGCATGCGTGTGGGTCCGCAAAGCGCAGGCGCAAACCCAGGACCCGCAAGTTATAGGCGCGGTGGGCCACTAGCCGTGACCGACGCAAATGTGTTGCTCGGAAAAATTCAACCTAGTTACTTTCCGCATGTGTTTGGTCCCCAAGCCAATGAGCCTCTTAATAGAGAAGCGGTCCAGCAACAGTTCAATGCATTAGCCAAAGATATGCAGCGACCTGCTGAAGCTATCGCTGAAGGGTTTGTGCAAATTGCGGTGCAGCAAATGGCTAACGCCATCAAGAAAATTTCAGTGGCGCGTGGCTATGACGTGACACGCTACACCTTGCAATGCTTTGGCGGTGCTGGTGGGCAACACGCTTGCTTGGTGGCTGATGCGCTGGGCATGACGCGCGTCTTGGTGCACCCGATGGCTGGTGTGCTGTCCGCTTACGGCATGGGTTTGGCTGACCAAAACGTGATGCGTGAACAAGCCGTTGAGCAGTTGCTAAATCCAGAGGTTTTGTCAAATCTGCAACACACCATCGATGCGCTCACGCTGGCTGCGAATGCTGAGTTCAGTCAACCAGCCGTCAGTGCTTCTAATAGTGCTTCTAATTTGGAAGTCCACCAACGGGTGCATGTGCGCTACCAAGGTAGCGACGCTGCATTGGTGGTGCCTTTTGGAAGTTTGCAAGAGATTCAGCAAGCTTTCGAGAAAGCCTACCAACAACGCTTTGCTTTTTTGATGGCGAACAAGCCATTGATGGTGGAAGCTGTCTCTGTCGAAGTTTTGCTCAAAGGCGAGGCTTTAGCCGAGCAAGTGCACGCATTGCACCCTTTGAGAGATGTGCCAAAACGTGAAACTGTGAAGGTCTACGCAAATGGTGAATGGCGCGATGCGGCTTTGGTCGTGCGAGATGACTTGCGCCCAGGCGATTTGTTGCAAGGCCCCGCCATCATTGCTGAGAAAAATGCCACCACCGTGATCGAACCAGGTTGGCAAGCAAGTGTGTCTGCGCTGGACCATCTGGTGCTCGAGCGTTACCTCGACAAAGAGACGCAATTTGCTGCAGGCACCCAAGCAGACCCTGTGTTGCTGGAAGTATTCAACAACCTGTTCATGAATATTGCTGAGCAAATGGGTTTGCAACTGCAAAACACAGCGCACTCAGTCAATATCAAAGAACGCCTAGATTTTTCTTGTGCGTTGTTTGATGCGCAAGGCAATCTGATTGCTAATGCACCGCATATGCCTGTGCATTTGGGTTCTATGGGTGAGAGCATCAAAACAGTGATTCGGGAAAACGCTAGGACCATGCAAGAGGGTAATGTCTATGTGTTGAATGACCCCTACCACGGCGGCACGCATTTGCCAGACATTACGGTCATCACGCCTGTGTATCTAGAAGGTTCTAAGACGCCAGACTTTTATGTGGGGTCTCGCGGTCACCATGCCGATATCGGTGGCGTTACCCCCGGATCTATGCCGCCGTTTTCTACCCGCATCGAGGAAGAGGGCGTGCAGATCAACAATGTTTTGCTAGTGGAGCGAGGTGTTTTGCGTGAGACAGAAATGGTGGATTTGCTAAAAAGTGGCCAATACCCCAGTCGTAACCCTGCACAAAACATGGCCGACTTGAAAGCCCAAATTGCCGCTAATGAAAAAGGCGTGCAAGAGTTGCGCAAGATGGTCACGCAGTTTGGTTTGCCTGTCGTCAAAGCCTATATGGGCCATGTACAAGACAACGCCGAAGAGTCTGTGCGTCGCGTCATCACCCATTTGAAAGACGGATCATTCACCTTGTCTTTAGACAATGGCGCGCAAATACAAGTGGCGATTCGTGTCAATGCGCAAACGCGCACCGCAGAGATTGACTTTACAGGTACCTCAGCGCAACAAACCAATAATTTCAATGCGCCGACTGCGGTGTGTATGGCGGCAGTGTTGTATGTGTTCCGCTCTTTGGTGGACGACGACATACCGCTCAACGCAGGTTGCTTGAAGCCTTTGAAGGTGATCATTCCTGAAGGTTCCATGCTCAATCCTTTGCCGCCTGCATCTGTAGTGGCTGGTAATGTCGAAACGTCTAGCTGTATTACCAATGCTTTGTATGGCGCGCTCGGTGTGATGGCCAGTAGCCAACCTACGATGAACAACCTGACCTTTGGTAATGCGCAATACCAGTATTACGAAACCATTTCTGGTGGAAGTGGAGCAGGAGACGGCTTTGACGGAACTAGCGTGGTGCAAACGCATATGACCAATTCGCGTTTGACAGACCCTGAGGTATTGGAGTTTCGCTTTCCTGTGCGATTACAAAGCTATGAGATACGCGAGGGCTCTGGAGGTGCTGGGCGTTGGCATGGTGGCAACGGAGGAATCCGTCGCATTGAATTTCTAGAACCTATGACGGCCAGTATCTTGTCGAATGCGCGTGTGCATCCTGCGTTTGGTATGGCAGGTGGTAGTGCTGGGGCTGTGGGTATCAACCGCGTGGTGCGTAAAGACGGTACGCAACAAGATGTGCCGCATATTGCTCAAGTGGAAATGCAAGCAGGTGATGTTTTTGAAATACATACGCCTGGTGGTGGTGGCTATGGGAAGTTAGATAACTTATGAACTTTTGTTTGGTAATCATTGGTTATGGCGCCATCGCTGCTGAATTGATAGACCGGTTACGCTTTTAGCAAGTTACGCCAATCAGACACCGAGGCTTTCCTTGAGTTCATGGCGCGCGTCCATCAGGCTATTGGATGAGCCGTGCCAAATGGTTTGCCCTTTTTCTAAAATGAAGTGGGTGTCGGCCAAGCGCATAAGAGGCACTAGATTTTTGTCGATCACCAGTACCGATAAGCCCGACTGCTTGAGGGTTTGCAAACAATGCCAAATTTCTGCGCGAACCAAGGGGGCTAGTCCCTCTGTGGCTTCATCCAAGATCAGTAAACGCGGGTTGGTCATCAATGCACGACCAATCGCCAGCATTTGTTGCTCACCTCCCGACAAGTTGGCTCCGAGGTTGCCTGCACGCTCTTTGAGAAGAGGGAATAACTGATAAACGCGATCCAATGTCCAAGGCTCGCGCTGGTTCAAACGGTTGTGCGCAGTGGCCACCAAGTTTTCATAAACAGTTAGGTTGGCAAACACTTGGCGTTGCTCTGGTACCAAGCCAATACCTAAGCGGGCAATTTGGTGTGAAGGCAGGTGCGTGATGTCTTGGCCCGCAAACACAATGCGACCTTGACGCGGGGGGATGATGCCCATAGTCGAGCGCACGGTAGTGGTTTTGCCCATACCGTTGCGCCCTAGTAAGGTGACAAATTCACCCTCTGCAACGGTCAGGCTGGCACCAAACAAAGCTTGTGCATCGCCATAGCAAGTTTCCAAGTCGTGGACCTGCAGCAAAGGCGTTGCGCTCATTCGGGTAGCTCCTCGTCACCCAAATAGGCGGAGCGAACATCTGGACTTTGTCGAATATTTTCGGGTTTGCCACTGGCAATGATGGCGCCGTTGACTAACACCGAGATAGTGTCAGCTAATGCGAATACGGCTTGCATATCGTGCTCTACCAAAAGGAGCGTGTACTGGCCTTTGAGACCTGCGAGCAAGTCAACCACCTTCATCGATTCTTGGTGGCTCATGCCCGCCATGGGCTCGTCCAACAGCAACACTTTGGGTTGACTCACCAACACCATGGCCAGTTCCAATTGACGACGTTCGCCGTGTGCCAATTCGGACACGCGTTGGCTGATGCGGTGACGCAATCCCGCTTTGGCTATTGCGTGTTCCGCTGCGTCGACCAAATGCGTGCGTTTTAGCAGTGCACGCCAAGCGCCAAAGCTGTGGCTTCCATGTGCTTGCTTGGCCAAGGCCACGCTCTCGAGCACTGTAAATTCAGGAAAGGCGGAAGAAATTTGGTACGAGCGCGCCAAACCGCGTAATGCACGATCAGCGGCGGGCAGTGTAGTGACGCGCTCACCTTGCAAAAAAATATCGCCGCTGTCAGGCTGGAGTTCGCCACCCAGTTGACCAATAAGAGTGGTTTTGCCGGCACCATTGGGGCCAATGATGGCGTGTAACTCGCCATGGACCAGGCTCAAGCTCACATTGTCGGTGGCCAGCAATCCTCCGTAGCGTTTGACCAATGATTGCGTTTGGAGGGGGGCTTTGCTGAGCGGTGTCATGGCTGTACCTTTGCTTGAGCATGGCGCGCATCCCAATCCAGTGCCAAGCCGATCAAGCCGCGCCGCGCGAGCAGCACCACCAACACAATCAGCGGTCCTAAGATGATGGGCCAGTGCTCAGTCATGCCCTTAAGCAGTTCTTCACAGCCTAACAACGCCAACGCACCCACCAATGGACCCAGTACGGTGCCCATGCCACCCAGCACCACCATCACAATGAGCTCTCCGGATACTGTCCAAGCCAGATAGGCGGGTGAGGCGTATCCGGTGAGGTTGGCGTACAAAAAGCCCGCCACACCCGCGATCACGCAAGACAACACATAAGCACTAAGTTTGTAGAGTAGTGTGTGAAAACCCAAGGCGCTCATACGCCGCTCATTCATACGGCAAGCTTGTAGAACCATACCAAAAGGCGCGCGCACCATATGTTGTGTCCAAACTACCACTGTCAACACGCAAGCAAAGGAGGTGTAGTAAAGGATGAGGGGTGATCCCATGTCTAAGCCCCCAAAGTTGCTACGCAATGAGATCGATAAACCGTCGTCCCCACCGTACTGTTTGAGGCTGACGAATAAGTAATAAAACATTTGGGC
>Ga0208974_1000584_pt1 | contig 14867 bp, 7 predicted proteins | sample GreLakmeER15MSRF_FD_187699 | JGI IMG/M metagenome (GOLD analysis project Ga0208974, IMG submission 187699) | Freshwater lentic microbial communities from great Laurentian Lakes, MI, USA - Great Lakes metaG ER15MSRF (SPAdes) | ecosystem: Environmental > Aquatic > Freshwater > Lake | place: Great... | reverse complement strand
CAAGTTGTAAAGTTAATTTTTCTTCTTCAGCTTGAGCGAGTTCATTCAATCTTTGTCTCATTTTTTCTATCAGACCAACGAATCTATTCGCCCCTTCAAAAATATACAAATCAACTTGTGGTTCTTTCCCGTCAACAGGAATTGTAAGAATTCCAAATCCAAGTTCTTTTTCTATTTGTTGTCTATACTGTACTTGAGCCTCGCCTACTAATGGGGTTGAGTTTTTGGTTCTAAGCTTATAGGTTTTTGCAACGTCTATTGTTTTTGGATTTACCTTTACAATAAAATCTCCTAAATCAACATCATTTTTAACAACTAAATTTTTATCTTTAGCAACATCTGATCCAAAAACAGGAGTAGTCGCTAATTTTTTATTTTGATCTTTTATTATTTCATTTAATTTAGCCTGAGCTTCTTGTGCCGATGATGCTCCTGCCGCTGTCTTACCTTCTTTAACATCCTTCTTTAATTGGTAAACGGTCAAACCATCTGCCAGCACTACAGGTAATGATGTATCAATATTTTTTGTATACCAAGAATTGTTTCCAACGAAGACCTTATTTTCATAATCTATTAAATGATTGTTAAAAACTTTGGCTTGTGTAACGCTTTCTATGTTAACTTTAGTCCATGAATTTTCGATATTCTTTTCAAATAATTCGAGTCTATTCAAAAGTGCAGGTAAACTAAGCTCAGGAAAATCTTTCGGTATGAGAGCCTTTGCTTTATACTCACTATAAACCTCATTTATTTTCTGAGTTCCACCCTCGACCACTAAACTTTGTGGTGTACTCGTTGATGAGTTTGGGTCAGCTTTGTTAACAGTATATGTTGACTCATACATGTGTGACACCGCAAGTACACTAGCTAAAGTAATCTCATTTAATATATTATATTTGTAACCATAAAACTTCAAACTAACTTGGTAGTTACCTGAAAAGGTATTGAAACTTGCATTGAAAGATATCAAATTTAATTGGTATCTGATTGCTTGTCCGTAAAACCCTTTAAGTGTTAAATAGAAAGGCGGATATGGTAGGTTAAAAAACGCAGCATAAGGTGACTGATCACCTTTTTCAAATAAAGCTCTTCCTTGGACATCCTCCAACAAGATATCTACTTGAGGAATAAACGATGTATTAACCTTAACACTGATTGAGGTAATCCCTAATAAACCAGTATCATTAGTTCTATTTTCACTTCCTGATTGTAGGGTAGATTGAGGTTTGTTAGAGTTTTGTGGATTGAAGGATGCTGATGATTGATTATTACCACCTTTATTAAAAATTCCCTCTCCCGTCATTTCATTAGTATATTCGTTAGTAAGATACTTTTGTCCGGCAGGTTTCAAGAAATTGATTTCAGCGATGTTAATAGTTTCTATTGCATCTTGAGGTGAAGTTCCCACCGCAAGTTTTGTTCTTGGTAGAAGTTTGGTTTCCAAGTTGGCATACATTACAAGGTTTTCTTGATCAACAAGTCTTTCCCTGATCTTACCATCGTTATCTTGCAATTTATTAGGATCAACGATAATTAAATTTTGAACATCAAAATCAACATATATGTTTCCGTCTTGTCCTGTGAATACACTGTTATCTGCCATAATATAAGAAATGATTATCCAAAGCCGCTTTATAGTCTTGTAGTGAAGCAATCAACGGAAAAGGAATAACCAAAAACGCCCCGTCAAAAATGTTGGTTTCTAATCCCCCAAACTGTGAATTTGCCTGTAAAATTAACCATCCAAAATATGGTGCTCCATAGTATTCCTCAGATACCTTATCCAATCTACTTCTTCCTACTTTGTAGATGTGAACTTTATCTGAAGGCTTATTAGGTAACGCAACATAAGGAACAACAGTTTGTTCTCCATTAACTAAAAAGGTTTGATATCGATTATAATATTGTCCTCCCATTAGTTAAGTTTTATTTTGTTATTCCAAGTAGTCTTACTGTTATCCAAGTTAACCTTCATTCCGAGTTGTTTAATAGCATCTTTCTCTCCTGTTGAAGGGTTTAACTGTTGTTGAAAAGTGAACTTTCTTGGTTTATCTTTTTTGTATGGTGTATACTTAACGAAGTTTTTAGCGGTATCTTTTTCAAATTTCTCGATAAAAGTTTTCGCAGCTGTCGTTTCTTTTTGGAATATTGGTTTTGCCACGTTTAACCAATACTTGTCGAAGACAGAAGACAACTCAGTATTACCATCTCCACTCAATTCTTTATTCTTAACTATATCATTAATAATGGTATTTTTAAAGTCTTGATACGTTTTATCATTACTTATTACGTTACTCATTATCAAATAAGCGATTTTATTGGTTTGACCAAAGGCATCCCAAAAATCACCACCTGAAGGATCTTCTGCTGTTGTAAATGGCTCGTAAATAGAAATTGCTTGGTTTCCTGTTCCGTTGGTTACCAAACTACCTGTCAGGTCTCCTCCACTCGAAGGGAATGTTATTTCTTTTTGTATAAGGGTTTTGAAATCTTTCAAACTAGTTGCAACCGTTGTTATATCTTGTTGCATTTCAATAAACGTATTTGGTGGTGTTGGAGTACTTGATGGGTCAACGTCTGCAGTCGCGGTACACTGATACACTTTAATATTACCATTAGCCAACGCATATCCATCCACAACATTTGGATTCGAAGTCAAATACATTACATTGAGTCTTGTTAATAACTGAATGAAGTTTTGTTCTTGATTTACTACCTCTTGTACCGAAACAGTTATTGGGTTGTAGAATGAGGATTGTTTATTCGTAATATACGCCTTATAGTTGTTTTTAACCGCTCTGATTAATTTATTAGAGAAGTTGAACTCAGGTGATTCCAAATAGTCAATGAAACTATTATCCCCCGATTGTATTTTTCCTGTGTAATCACTAAAGTATTCATTAATTCTTTTCTCAATATTTTGTGGTTTACCATATAAATTTTCATCATCTGATCCTGTTGCCTCAATCTTACCACTCATATAGTACCTCTCATAACCCCATTGTTGCATCATAACCCCATTATATTGGTCAACTATAGTCTTAGACTTATTGATAATATTATTGAAGTATGTTTGACTCTCATCTAATAAACCATTCATAATATCTTTATAGTTGATGTCTCCTGTTTCTAAATTATCGTCTCCGATTGTTTTGTTTGTCACCACTCCTATTGTTTCATTGTTACCCTTACCAGCGTATGATGAACCGTTATTAACATCACCAAGGTTGTTAAGTGTTTCGTTATTTTGGAAGTTTTTAATAAAGTCCGCATCCAACGCTTGTGCACTTTCAATATCTGTTGCGTCCGCTCTTTCATCATACATCTCTGTATTGGCATAATAGTTAAACGTTAAAGCGTTCTGTAATTTATCAACAGGTTCTTTTAATCCAGCACCACCTAACATGTTAAATCCTAAACTAATGTTAGCAATCATCGGTTGTACACCAATTCCCTCAGGATTTATATCCAATTGCTCATAAGTAATCGACAATGAGTTAGGTGCAATTTTAGTATTAAAGAAGTCACCAACTCTTAAAATTAAGATCGGTGGTGCTCCAAAGGATGTGTTAACCGCAACATCGTATTGTGCAACAGATTGACCATTAACCGTCTTAATTGTCGGTATACTCTCACCAGGTCTCATACACTGTTGTAAGAAAGTTAGTCTACTGTTGAGTCCCTCAGGTGTCATAGAATGGAAGGCAGGATCGAAGAACTGTAACTTATCTTTTAGGTTATCAAAAACCATCGGCGTCTCTTCTTTGATCATATCAAAATAATCACATTCTGATAATAACTTTCTTAATACTCTTTTAGTTATATTGTCTCTTTGAACCTGAGTGATTGTTTCAACAGGTCCTGTAATATTGGCTGGACTTCCACCTTGTACAGGTGTCGGAACTGAACCTGGTGGTGTTTCAGGGGCAATTGTGGTATTAGTACTTGAATTTTGTTGTGGTGGTGTTTTTGTTGGTGGTGTAGGAGTAATATTTTTAATAGTAACTCTTCTACACGCCATGGCGTTTCTTGTATAGATATCTTTTTTACCAACATCTGATCCGTCAGTACAATTAATAGAATTAGTATCTAGTCCTTTAACCTGAACTCCCTTCGCATCTTCTCCTTCTGATTCCGCCTTAAATATTAATTTACCTTCTGACACGTATTTTTTTAATTCTACGTCATTATTATAATATGCGGCAACCGAAGACGTTCTTCTTTCACCTAAACTTTTGTTGTAAGCTTGCGTCTGAGGGGCGGACGCTGATCCCACTATTGTTATTGTAAATGAATATCCTTCCTTTAAAAATTTCAAAAGATTATTGTAAAACTCACCACCCTTTTTTAACTTATCGAAATTTCCAATAACACCACTAGAAAACATATTGGCAACCTGTGTTTTAGCCTGTGGATCGGGTTTTAAATTTGGTGCTGTTGCTTCTTTACCGTATTTTTCTTGGTTTGATGGTGTAGTATAAGCATCATACAACCCACCATAGTTTGCATCACTTCCCTTAGGAATATCATTTTCGAAATAATAACCGTAATTATAATACTGTGTCCAATTGAATGGTTCAGGTGTTTTGTCATTATTTGGTTGGTTAGTTGTGTTGCCTCCTACTGAAGGTATACCAACGTTAATTTGGTTATTAGCTTCAATTATTTCATCTTTGGTAACAGCAGGATTTGTTAACATTCTTTGTATTTCATACAAATCAGATCTTTCAATGGTCGCATACTTCTTCGCTAACTCATACAAATCATATTTTCTACATCCCGCAAAGAATGAATTTATTATACCATCAATCTCATTTTTTCTTGTTTGATCCTTTAATACTTTATTAACAATTAAATTTAACACAGAAGGATGGTCAACAATTATCTTCCATGTTAATGTTCCCGATCTTGATGTTGATTTATACGTATAAATCGGCTCTGGTCTTCCTAAAAATTCTGAAGTATTCCATCCTGCGCTTACTGATTCACTTACTGACAAACCATATGGAGGGAACCACATAACTCTACCACCATTTGGTCCTTTCTCACAATCCGCTAAGTCTTCAAACATTTTAGATGTTCTCCATGCCAAGTTCTCAATAGAGAACATGTATTTCTTAGCATATGCGTTGTTACCTGTACCAATTAAGTTTGTTGAATCCTGTCCTCCGTTTCTTCTATTTGGTGCAATGTTTAAATTGTATGTCTTATCCATTACAGAGTAAGAAAACTTTCTTCCCTCTGTGGTCATACCATCTGTCTTCTGAAGATCATTAAACTGTAGGTAAGGTGTATCTTTAGTAAAAACTCTACAATACTCAGCACCCACTTCATTTCCAATAGGTCCAACATATGATATAACTCTCGAACCTTTAGTCATCTCGGTATATCCGTCACTGAAAATTTTACTTACTTGATCTATTGCGTTACCAACGTGTTCAAATCTTTTTTTACCTGCCGGTTGACTATCAACCAATCTTTGTGTGTCATCAAGTATCGACCCTGTTCTAAACTTATAATTTGTAGATTGAGCATCGTTATATGTTGACGGAGAAAAGTCGGGATCTTCTCCCATTTCTTTACCACCTGGTCCTACATATCTTCCCGCATTCAGTTTATATTTTGGAGATACCCATGTGAATCCTCCTTCAATACCACCACCATCTACATACGGAACTCCGTTCGCACCCAAACCAGGACTTTGTTCAACACCTTCATAAAGTTGTGCTAACTCAGATGGTCCATATACTGGTGATTGAACCGATCTACCAAACTCGTCAGTTGGGATATCTCCTATTGGAGAGAATATCATTCCTGGATCGGAAGATTTAGATCCAACATAAAAATCACTACTATTAGCACTTGCTCCGACAATAGCTCCTCCTAACCTATCAACAAAGTTTCTATCGTAATCTGGTTTGAATTTGTTATAATCAATATTCTTGAATAAAACACTTCTCTGACCTGATCCTGTATTACTTAAAAACTTTTGAGATCCTGAATCTGACCCTAATAATCGAGCAAAAAACTTACCAACACCACTTTCTGTTACAAAATTAAAAGCGTTCTTAATTTGTTGAATTGTAGTTGGTTGTCCCAATCTAATTTCAGTATCCCAATATGAACCAGGGATTGGAGAAACAGGAAAATAAGATCCTGATAGTCTTGTTGCCAAATCGACAGCAGCAATAACAGGATTCCCAGGAACTGTAATTTGATAATTTGGTTCAATTAAAGGTATTCTATTAGTAAGAACACCAAATAAATTACTACCACTATTCGCACCAAACGCATTAATTCTTGCTTGTGTTCTTTGATAAATCTCTGTAGCGATTCTATCTTCAAATGCCTTTTTTAATTGTACCGCACCTAATTTCGCAATAAAGGAATCTGAACTTAATAATCCATTACTACCTAATGGATCTGGCTTGTATAAAATATCAACGGGTTCATAAAAGGATGCATCGAAGTTTGGATATGGTTCGAACTGAGATTCTTTAATAACCGTTTGTGTGTTATATTGAAAAGGTGTGTCGGGAGCATAAACATTGAATCTAGACGCTCTATCGTTAAAAACAGCAATACCGTATTCAAAAGGATCAGGTTGTGCGTTAACAACCGCAGAATCTGTAAGTACTGTAGGGTAGGCAACCTGATTAGGATCCACATAAGGAGCCAAAGAATATGGCTTCAAATTTCTTGTGAACAACTTTTTCCTAAACGCTTCTGTACTTCCGAAATCTAGTGGACTAGGCATTAAATGTTTTTTCTATAAATAGGTTGAGAGGTATTTTTTATTTCGACATCTTAAGGGCTATTGTTTTCCCGTTTGCTGTTTGAGCTTGGTTTGTTACAGCATTATAAAGATATTGTTGGAATTCTGCGGATTTAAATACTTTATCTAATTTCTTAGAGAACTCAGGGTCGTCAGGTGATCCTGTCACATCAACCTTGATTGTAATTGTTCCATCATGTTTTACAGTTTGGTTGATGTTTGCAGTCTTTACTGCACTAACTTGTTTTCCTATTTGAGAGACATTAGTTATTGGCTTAATTTTTTTACTTGGGTCGCCTGTTTTTAAGCTTTCTGTGATTTTTTTACCAAGTTCAGTATTAGCTAAACTACCTTCTTTTATTTTCTCTTGGAGATTTTCCATTAATGTTTTTGGTAGTGTATTCATATACTCACCGGCCTGAATTCCTTTGTCCTTCAGACCCGCAACAATTTCTTTTCCAACGTCCTCAAAACTTTTTTTACCTTCTAAAACATCAACGAGATTTTTACCAAATTTTTCGGCAATTTCATTAGTCGCACCTGTCACTTGATCCTTTTGAGGTAATAAATCTCTCAAAGAGCTCGACACGGTTTCCGTTAAACCTCGTGTCAATTCAGGAAGATCCCTGATACCTTTTGTATCTGCAATTCCTCCAACTAAATTATTCTTAATGGCTGTAAGGTTACCCGCAGCAATTTCACCAGCACTCAATTGAGCTCTGGCAATATCTTCCATAGATTTGGGTGCACTCTTTGACGCTTCTATTGTCGCCTTTAATTGATCCTCACTAAGTTCACTTAATTTTTTATCAATATTTTTTCCTTCTTCATCTTTACCAACTGTTATAACATAATCACCACCTTTCATCTCAGCAAGATTAGCGACATACATTTTATCTTCTTCGCTTAGATTACCGGCAAATGAAAGTTGTTTCATAATCTCACCAGAATTAGCCGCTGCTAATCCCATCTTCGTCAGATTATCATAAGACACATTTGTTGCTTTAGCAATTTCTCTCAATTGTCTTATTCCACCTGGATCAATTTTAAAAGATTTAGATTTTTCATCAAAAACAGTAAATCTAGATGCAACATCTGCAATTGATTTTTGTAAACCTGCTGGATCATTAATCGACGCATCCAATAATGCGAATGGATCAGATAGTGTACCCATAGTTACTCCAAGTCTCTGCATCGCAGACGCAACTTCAATAGCACCTTCAGGATCAAACACCTTTTCAGCAAGATTTGATGTTGCATCCATATTAACCCTTAACATAGCTGATTGAGCAGCCATCTTAGTAAGACCCGCAACACCCCCTTGGAAATTATATTCATTCATCATTTTTGAGTTTCTGACAACATCATTAAAGATTTCTTGAGTATTCATTCCAATACTTCTAACATAATCGACCGATCCCTTTAAATTTTCCTGTATATTTCCAAACTGAATACCGACATCGAGTAGCGGTCCAACAAATCGTTCTGGTTCTTGTCCTATTACCAATGAGGTTTCTAATAATTCTTTTAAGGAGTCAGATGAAGCAATAACATTTTTTTTTGTCTCTATCGAAAGTTGGCTAATAATAGAAGCTGCTTCGTTAGCTGTTTTACCAAAAGTGTTGAAAAATGGTTCGACATCTCTAAGTGTCCCTTCGATCTGTCCAATTCTTTCACGAGTTTCTCCAAACTGTTTGTTCAATTGGGAAGCAAGAGCATTGATTTGCTCAAGGTTCAATCGTATCTCGGTTCCAATTTGTGTGAACCCTTTCAGAGCATCTTCTGTATTTCCTACTTTGTCTCTTTCATCGAAATTTTGCATCTATAGGTTTTAATATAAATAGATAAGGGACCAATTTTAGGTCCCTTTGTTATTTTCTTCTATCCACTTTTCAAGTAAAAACTTTCTCACAAAGACGGGCATTATAAGAAAATCTTGATATGATATATGTAATAAAGAACTTAAATAATAAAACTCTTCAGTTTGTATTTTTCTATAATCAGAAGAAAGGACGAAAAAAGTCCACCCCAAAACCAACGTTAACCGTTAGTCTATCTCCTGATGGGGTAATTACAACTCTTTCCATATCTAATTTTGGCTCGTTGTCATCCAAAAACTTTCTTATGTGTTTAGAATCCGCAATCATCATTGTATTGATAATTTGACCAATTTCACCTTTGTCTCTACTTCCATTGTATTCCGCAATTTGTCTCTCGAGTCTCCAAGTTGCTCTTGGTGCTGGTCGTCCTGCGGGGTATTTTGATGCCATTATTCTAAGTTCAACTAAGTCACCAAAACTCAATGGTTTTAATTTGACTGATGCACCAGACACAGGTAATACTGTCTCGAATAAACCTTCTTCGTTCGGTTTTGATCCCTTCCTTATATTCAACTCATCTAACAACACGGTTGCTTGGAATGGTTGACTAGTTTTAGGATCTGTAACATTGACTACCATTTCGGGTCCAAATGCCGTGTTCCTTAAAAAGATTAGAATTGCCTCGATGTCTCCTTCCAAAAGTTCTTCAGGCTTAAGGTCTGGTTCGAATAACTTAGCTCGAACTAATGCCATAGTTAAATCATCCGATCCACCCATTAAGATGTTTTCATCGTTGGCGGTAAGATATCCTACTTTAACAGTAGATTTTTTGCTTTTATAAAACACACCTCCCGATGGTAAAGGTACCACGTCGTGGGGTAATGATATGTTTTGTTGTGCATATTGTGATGTTTGATTATCCATAAAAAAAACCGTGAGGTTTTGTCCTCACGGTTAAATATAAACTGACTTTACTTTTTATAAAGAATTAATAAATAAGAACACATCTGTCCATTCTCAAAGTAGTTGTAATATTCGCTAAAGCATCTTGAGAATACGATAAAGCGTTGAAGTTAACGTCTGTTAAGAAAGTTCCGTAAAGAATCCATTTCTCAACAACCACTCCTGTTGGATCCAACATTTCAAGGTCGATATCTTTTTTGTAACCCGCAGCATATCCCATACGACCTGTAACAGATTCTGCATGTAGACGAACCCACTCCATAAGAGCTTGAGCCGCTGATGGTCCAATTGGATCACGGAATGTAACGTTTATTGGTTGCCAGTTAAATCTACCAGCAACGTAAGTAGAGGTATTCAAAAATTGAATCTCTGTAGCTCCGATTGTTATGTGAGGTCTTGCTGCAGACTCCACAAACCACTCATTAATACCCAATGTCGAAGGAAATCTCAAAATGAATCGATTCTGACGTTTCGGTTCGTAAGGTATAGGCATTTTCATCAGTAAGTCAGCCATAGTATATTATTTTTTTCTTTTTGTGTTTATAAGTATAAATATATCTTGAATAATTTTTTTCTCTTTACTTTATTGTCAAAAAAAAGTATTCATTATTTCATTCTAGATTTATTTCCAGTACCAGTATAATAAGTTTTAACTATATTATCTGGATCTTTATCAAACCTTTTCTTCATTACTTCTACATTTCTTATATCATCATCTGAAAATCCAATTGTAGGAGTAAATTTATTAGCAATATCCTTTTTTAAGAATGCTCTTTTATTAAATAATGCCGCTAGTCCTTTTATGTAGTCAACAAATCCTTCCATCGCAGTAACTTTCGCCTCCTCAGGATTAGTTGCACCCCCCTCGTCTCCAAAAGAAACAGGATGATACTTGTTGAGTTCCAAATATGTTTTTATTAATTCATTGTCCGTCATTTCTTCTTCACCCACAAATGAACGGTATTTTCTAAGATTCTTAAGTAATTGTTCCTTACTAATCCCATTAAAATCATTTAATATGTAATTGTAAACCGCTTGTTTTAAAGTGTTAGGGTTGTGACCTCTTGCTGTGATGATTGAAAATATTGAACCATTATTGATTGCTTCTTTAAAATCATTAAAAGCAGGACCAACTTTAGCTTTCATTGCGTCAATTATAAATTGTTTGTCACCCTCAGTTCTGAAGTTTCTAAAAGGATTTTCTGCAAACCCCACAATAGTGTGTCCGTCATAATCAAAATCACCCTTTCCAACCTTTGTTCTATACTCCGCAAAATCAGCAGTCGACATACCAACCTCCTCACCGTTATCGTCCTTTAAAACAATTTCAGTCGGCATATGAACAATATTATCATCCCAATCGAATGCGTAATATTTCATATCTGGAGAACCCTTGGAATCAAACCCTTCTTTAAATTCTTTCTTCATATTGGCTAAAGGGGGGAACTAGTCCCCCCAATTAATTTTAGATATTTTCAAACGTAGCCCCCGCTGGTGTGATTAAGAATTCAATATCGATGAATTCAAGAGCTTTCGTTGGTTTAAGATAAATCTTTCCTGTTAGTGTATTTCTATCAAGATCTTCAGGTGAAGATGAAACTGTCACACGGAAGTCGTAGATACCTCTGTCTCTTCTAATAGAGTCAAGGATTGGGTTAACACTATCTAAGAATTGTTGTCTTACAATCTCGTCGTTTTGTTCGAACAATAATCTTACAGCTACTGCTGAAATCAATTTACGAGCTTGAAGTAAAAGTCTTCTTACGTTCAATCTGTCTAATGCTGAATCAGCTTGTTGTAATGTTTTGTTACCCCATATTACTGTTCCGACATCAGAGAAAGTTGCGATAGGATTAATTCTACCTTTGTATAAAGTATCTCTGTTTTCTTGAGTTAGTTTAATTCTTGCTTTGATTGAATTTACAAGACCTCTTGTGTAACCCGCTGACGCGAACCAAGGGAATGCAATGTTATCAGTCAATGCTAAGTTTCTACAAACCTCACCTGTTGGTGGGATGTAAAGTTGTGTATTGTTAACAGTATCTCTTACAAGAATCCAAGGATAGTAAGTCGCTGTGTAGTTTGAATCGATACCTGTTTGTTCTAAATTATCAACCGCTTCTGTTGGGAAAATTAATCCTAAGTTATCAGTTGTTGTTGGTAGGAACATATCGTAGTCAGGTGTTGTACAGATATAAACTGAGTCAGCTCTATCATCTTGAATCATATTGATTGCACCTTCAACTAAATTACTATTATTAACATAGTCAATACTTGATGTAGCGAACACATTAATATTAGTTGCTTCAGGATTTGCAAATGTTGCAATACCCAATTGATAAGCGTAATAGTCGGTGTTTGCCCAATCTGAGTCATCTCCACCAATTGATATATTTTTGAACGCTCCCCATCCTGTTGCCGTTGGGTATCTTGATGTTGGACATGCACCTTTTAAATAACCTGTCGAACCTAAGATAAAGTCGTCACCGTTTGTTCTTGACTCTCTATAGATATCCCATCCGTCAAATCCTTTTGCGAAACACACAGTGAATTTTCTAGCGAATAATCTATAATATGGATTTTCAGGACTTGTTGGTTCTGAATTGAAACTTGCGTCTCCAACATAGAAAGATGATTCACCACTTGTTGTAAATGCGTTTCCGATTGTAACAACCGTTGCACCTGAGTCCATGTGGAATCCTTTAGTCTTAGTATTCCAAGGTGTACCATCTATTACATTACAATGACTTAGATTGTTTTGGTAACCTTTGAACATTAAGAATGATTCATCAATACCAAGAGAACTTGAAAACCCTAAGAAAGTTCTTCTCACATTGTCACCAGGACTTGTTACCACATTTGATCCACCGTTTGTTGTACCGAAAGGAGGGTTATAGATAACTTGACCAGGGAAATTATATTCTGTTTTATAAACAGGAACTGGAGATAAAATATCACCAGAGTAATCTCTCATAATATAACCTTCGAATCCACAAGGTAATGCATCAACAGGGAATTCATCAGATAATTCAATCATAATGAATGCCGAATTTAATGGATATTCACCGTTAGAAGAACCTATCTTTTTAGCAACAAATGAGTTACTATCAGGATTCATTGTACAGTTTGTGAATTTTTCAAGAACTACAGGGTTAGCATCGGTATCAAAGAAATCTCTAACCATGATATCGAATGTACTATTGTTAAATGACATATTCATTATAGAAATCTTAACTTCTACGTTCGCAGAATCACCGTCAGAAATCGAAATGAATTTAAATAAATTATAAACTTTATTACCTCTAAGTTCTGAAACCACGAATGGAGTTTCAGGACTTTGATATTGGAATACATTATTTGCAATTGAAGACGTGTCTCCACCTCTTGCTTCAGGTAATGCAATCAACTCCGCATTTATACCACGAATATATCCTTTATTGTAAGCATAATTTAACATGTTTTGATAAACCTCTTCAACAAATAATGGAACTTCAAATCTTAATTTAGCAAAGTTAGTTACACTGAATACCTTTGTGATATACTCAGAATCTGAGTTTTGAAGTGAAGTCTCAAATGAGAAGTTTTCACCTTCAATTGTTGTACCTGTAATTGCAAAAGTTGAGAATGGATTTCTTGTTATTGCAGAATAAGAACCAACGGTGCTAATTCCAACGTCAGTTAATCCTGTAACTTGATATGTTGGTCCTGCACTTGTTGAATTGTATAAACTAATACCTCTTGATCTTAAAGTTGCAACAACAACATCATTATATTCTGAGAACGCAGTACCAGAGAATGTGAACATTTGACCTGATAATGATCCGTTAAAATTACCACTTCCTAAACTATTAAGTACCGATATTGATGTGTAGAATGAATAACCTGAATAACCGTTATTAGCTTGGTTAACAAATGTTGCGTAATACCAAACATCGTTATCGTCTGACGTTAAATCAGCAGAATTGAGATCCATGTTATTACAACTAAATACGTTTGTTAAACCAGTGATACCATCAGCAATTAACTCGTTGTATACTGTACCAGATAAAGAACCAAACACATATGCACTTGTTCCAGATAATGTTGTATCTCTGAAAATATCAACTAATTGAGTTGAGATGTCTTCTTGTAAAGTGGATAAATTTCCATTCTCAAGTTGATATTGTAAACCAAAATCATCCCAAATAACATCAGGAGTTGTATCTTGTGTTATGTTAACAGTTCCTCCCGTTGATCCCGAGAAGTCCATTTCAAATGCTGTTCCTGTTGTAACATTAACACCAACAGTAGTTGGGTCCACGTTAGCAATAGTGGTGATAGACCAAGAAGGTCCCGCATCATAACCTGATAATCCTAGTATTCTAGTCACGAACAATTGGTTAGATTGTTGTAAGTAAGACTTTGCGATGTACGCCGCCTCATATTTAGGAATTTGTGTATTCACAAACTTTTCAGGGGATGTACCACCAAAAAGAGTTGTGAACTCGTCGAAACTCGTTACGAAAATTGGTTCGAAGGCTGGGCCTTTTAGGGTTTCCCCTACTAACCCTAATGTAGTTACACCAACACTTTGCGCGACGAATGATAGGTCGGTCTCTGTTGTGTATACACCGGGTGAAACGAATACTTTACTTGCTGTTGCCATTATTTAAAAATTCTGTTCAGATTTATTTATACATAAATATTAAATTAAACACAAAAAACTTTACTCTTTATATTGTATTTATAAATTAGGCGCTTTTATTCTGCCTTTTTTCTGCCCATGAAAACAACGTCAAAAACGACAAAAGAGATAAAGAACATCAAAATCTCAATTGAGTCTCACAACGCACTCAAAAAGTATTGTGATAAAAGGGGTTTAAAAATTTACAAGTTTCTTGAAAATTTAATTATGGAAAAGTGTAAAGAAAAAACTGATCTATACGGAGAAGATTAAATTAATCTCGCAATATAGACAATTTGAGAATCAGACGAAGGGTCTGTTGGTGTTATATTCAGTGTAAGATTATTACCTGATGTTAATTGAATCTCGGTAAGATCCGAACCATAAAAATCATTATTAATATAAACATCCCAAGAATTTATATTTTCCATACCCTCAAAAGATAGGTCTGCAGTATATTTGTAATTTTCTGTGTAAGCGGTAGTCCCCGCAGAAAAATTAAATGTTAAAGGAAATAAACTTGGATTTTTAGGGTAAGATTTTTTTCTACCTCCTCTTGAGGTTTTGGCTTCTAATAATTGAACGGTTCTTGAAATTGCCGGTTTAACTTCAAACTCCTCTTCGTCAATTAAATAACCCATCATTA
>Ga0208974_1000583_pt1 | contig 14902 bp, 18 predicted proteins | sample GreLakmeER15MSRF_FD_187699 | JGI IMG/M metagenome (GOLD analysis project Ga0208974, IMG submission 187699) | Freshwater lentic microbial communities from great Laurentian Lakes, MI, USA - Great Lakes metaG ER15MSRF (SPAdes) | ecosystem: Environmental > Aquatic > Freshwater > Lake | place: Great... | reverse complement strand
ATCCATAACGAGTATTGAGGTTTTGGATTGCTGAGTATGCCCAGTCAGTTGGTTGTACATCTGATAAGGATGCAGGAGCAGCAAATGCAGGAACAACTGAAGTCAAAGCAACAGTACCAGCAATTAAAGAACGAATAAACATAAAAATTTTTTAATGTGAAATGTTAATAGAGATTTTTCAGTAATCTCAAGAACTTATTTATCATAGCATGGGGTGGATTTGCTGTCAATTGCTCTGTGAAGGAGTCGATGGTTCGGTTATCCGACCCAAATAAGGATCATAGTTCATATATTCCTCGATATCAATATCGGAACCACTTTGCTGCCAATAATTTAATAATGCATCATGAGGAGCTTTATGGAATATTGAAACATGTTCTGGGTGTATAGAAGAACTCAAATCCAAAGAATATAAAAATAATGGTATGGTATATGTTTTACCAGAACCAAAAATCAAATCTTCAGAAACTGCTCTTGGTTTTACTTTATTGTCGAGTTTATATTTTTCGCCACGAATATGATTTTTGATAATTTTTCTTGCATGATGTCTTGTGATTAAATATGCAGCAGCAGAAAAATCATTAATAAAATGATTATGAAGTTTGATATGAATATTACCAGTACAGATAGTTGTCAATTGTACACAGTCCCAATCATAAGGCAATTTTGAAAAAAAATCCTTCCAGGTAAAATTCCAATAACGAGCAATATCAAAAACAATATCATCTTCTACAATTAAAATATAATCTTCTGTGGTATTTTCATAAAAATGTTTAATCGCTTTTAAATGGGAAAGGCAACACCCAACTTCATTTTGTATCATATTTTCCGGATAAGATCCCTTTAAATATAAAGCTACATCTTCAATTCTACCATCAAATCCAGCAATTCTAGTGTGGTTCTCAATTTCCCAATATTTAAATTGATTTTTCATGTACTCAAAACGATGAGTATCATTATCAAGATTCAACCACAAAATTGGAGGAATTCCTTTTAATTTATATAAAGATTTATTTTTGTCCATGTTTATTATCTTTAATCCAATCTAGCACATTTATAGTATAATTCCAACCTAGTGTTTGTTTAATCTTATCAATACTTGAACGAGAATGAAGAACTTCGCCCGGTCTTTCTGGAATATGAATTTGATACTCCGATATTAAATCAGCAATTTCTTTGATTATAACACCAGACCCAGTTCCAACATTAAATACTTCACCATAACTATCAAGTTCTTTTTGAGACGCTAAAATATTTGCTCTTACAATATCTAATACATGAATAAAATCGCGGGTTTGACATCCATCACCCACAATAGTTAAAGGTTCACTATTTTCGTTTTGCCTCATAAAAATAGACATTACTGGAGCATATTGTCCAGTTTTGTGCTGTCTTTCGCCATAAACATTAAAATATCTAAAAATAATTGTTTTTAATCCGTAAAGTTTATAATACATTTTACAAAGTTCTTCTCCAGTATACTTGGAGATAGAATAAGTATTCAAACATTCTGCAGGATTAGTTTCTACACTCGGCAAAAATAAACTATTACCATAAACTGCAGAAGTAGAAGAAAAAATAAACTTATTCACTTTATGGAGTCGGGATGCCTCCAAAACATTCATCGTGGCAAGTGTATTATTTGACATTGACTCATTAGGTTTTTCAACACAATATGGAATTGAAACTTCCGATGCCAAATGAAATACATTATTAACACCTTCAAAGCAATAAGAAAATTTAGTGTAATTTTCAGATAGGTCTTGAAGATAATATTGAGCATTAGGATTTCTATGTTTTGGATAAACTCTATCCAAAACAATAACCTCATGATTTAGTTTAACTAATTGGTCTACAAGGTGCGATCCAATAAATCCACATCCTCCAGTAACAATGCTTTTCATTTAATTTACTCACAATAGTTTAATTTATATGTAGTTTACTATAGTATTTTTTTCCCAGAAGGTTCAGAATCATAAAGAGGTTTATCATCTTCAGTATAACCTTGACCTACAAAATTATTATTATCTCTAGTTTCTTTCATCCAATCAACTTCAAGAAATCCATGAATGATGCAATCATTTTTTGCTTTTGGCCAAACAACATCTTTTAAAAAAAGTTGATCTCCAGCATAGACATGATTCTGGGCATATTTTTCCATTAAAGAAAAAGTCTCATCATCCAATTTTCCTTTCATTCCCCACATTCCTCCTAACATGGGCCAATCATAATGTCGATGATGATCTCTTATAATTGAAAACTTTTTATTACTTTCTAACCATTCATCTATGCACTTTTTTTCTCTTTGCGAAAGTCTAGAATCACTATCCCGAGAAATAACAATATCATCTTCACTTTGAAACATAGAATAAAACCGCCAAAACATTCCGTAAAGATGATCATTATCCAATTGTGCCAATTCAACATTAGGAAACTCTAACATTTTTTCAACATAATGTGTAGGAACCGTACCATCTACAAAAATTCTACAGATCCAATCTGGAAATATTTTTTGAGCAAGTTCTATATTTTTCAAAGCACCTATATAGAATAGGAGGAATTTTTTCCCCAAACACTTATAGAAATAATTTTATTCATGAGTATTTTTTTTTCATACTTTTTTAAAATCTATTTGATATTCACTGTAAATTAATTCTAATAGTCTTTTTTTTACTAGAGATATATTCATCTACAGCAGATTTAATTTTACCTCAATACCATCAAGAATTTTTCAAACATTATAATTAAATAATCATAGACAATCATAATTTTATATCGATTTTATTAATCCATATATCGTTATGGTGTATTTCATCAGATAAAATAAAATTTTTACTTGTTAAAAAATTATGTATATCTTGATTACTTTTCGGATTATGATTATGCTTTTCTATTAGGATAAGTCTAACATGAATATTCCAATCAAAAGTAGTTAATATACCTAATTCTCCCCCCTCAACATCAATAGAAAATAAATCAACTTTTTCTATTTTAATATCTTTTATAATATCTCTAAAAGGTTTAGATTTTACATAATACTTATCTTTTTCTTCAAATCCGTAAGCATTTTTACAATATTCCGCCATTGATGATTCTATTCCACCTATGGCATGATTTCCAATAAACTCTACTTCACCATCAATTTCAGAAACGGCATAATTAAAATTATAGCAATTAGGTCTATTTTTAACTAATTGATTATACATTTGCATTTGAGGTTCTATTAAAATTCCTTTCCAATTAAGATAATTTTCATAGAATAAAGTATTACTATAGGTAATACCATCCATTGCTCCCAATTCAATAAAAAATCCATTTTGTGTTTGGTCTTCTTTAAAGTAATTTTCATACAAATACTTATCTTCTTCACATTGACTATAATACATTCTATTCACCAATAACATTTACCTTCTCTCATTTCCAAAATATTTATATTTGTTGGAATATCTTCTTCTAATGGATATATCCAATTTTCATTAGAACATTTGTGAAAATTTATAAATCCATTATTTAGTGTCCACCTACTTCCACATATTCCAAAAAACAATTGAGTATTCCCACATGTTGTTATAGAAATTTTACCTCTACTTTTTGCATGAGATGCTAAGCAAGGAGCAAGAGCACCACAACCAACTAATAAAACATCATATTCATATTGGTCTATTTCTTCTTGCATGAATTCTTTTACATCTATCCAATTTTTTATCTCTTTGTCTCCAACAAAAAGATTTCCCCCTTCAATATCAGGAGCATGTGGAGATTTAACTACATCAACCAAATCAAAAGGTAAAATTTTATCAACATATTTTCCCCATATTTTATCTTTATTTTTCCACTGTTTTTTTATTGTATTTGGCATTGAACTAACTACTAGAACTTTTTTATCTTTAAGTTCTGTAGTCCAAGGTTTTTCATATTCAATTGCAAGATCGCATGGGTCAAGAATCTCAATATGAGAAAAACAAATCTTATCACTCAATAAATCATCCGAAACTTTTTTAGTTGGATCCGGTTGTGTAATAGGCACCCACCCAATAAGATCAGAATTTTTTATAGATTTAATAATTTCCTTTTTATATTCATTTTTATAAAAATTTAAATCATTAGGGAAAACTCCAGCAACGGTACACATAGATTCATAATGATATCTAGAATGTATCGGAGAATTATTATATAAACAATTAAAAATATAATTTTCAGTATTTCCAAGTCGTATACATGAAAATGGTTTTTCTGATTTAACATAATCAGTAAGTATATTATTCAACAAAATTCCATCAGAAGAATTCCTAAGCTTTAATGTGTTTTCTGTACCTGTTCTATATTTCATTTTTTTTATGTCCCAAAAAATACTTAGATAATTTTTCTCTGTCACCTTTAATATAAGAAATGCATTCTTTAATGTCAAGGTCCAACCTCTCCCAAAGCACATTCATTTCTTGTGCTGCCTGGTCTTTATTGTAATTTGTTCCAGGAGGATGATCAATAGTGTGATTATAATCTCGGATTACTGCACGATTCAAAATAAAAGATAAGGAAGTTAAACAAAGGTCAACTCCCCAACCCATTTTTTGATCAGACATATCAATTTTTCTATTTACAAATTCTTTGATAATATCTTTATGAATAAACCAGCAAGTACAATCAGTATCAGCAACCATTTTAATATTTTCATGATTGGACTGCAAAGATTGAATATCAGTATTCTCGGCAGTATACCAAGTATAATCTACGTTTGGAGCATAAATTCCCCATTCATACTCTTCAAAATATTTATGAGCATCAGATACAAGATCTTCTAGTTTATCATAACTTGCATCGCCCTGAATATGAAATAAAACATCACCATCAAATAGTTCAAGGGCCTTCATAAACTGATCAGTATAATAGCAATCATCTCCGATATTAATCCAACGTTCTTCTTCATGAGTATCATCACTGTTAATAACAGTTACATGATCAAAAATTTTATTGAGTGCTTCTTCTTTCGCAAGAGTCTTTTCATATTGCCTCTTCCAGTTAAAAATAAAAGGTTGAATATTCATTTTAAATCCTCAAGAACTTCATTCCACTGACTGTATATATACTCTCTTCGATAAGGTCGATTGTCATTATCAAATGTCCCAGATTCCTTTGTCATCTCGACCATTCCATCAAAGTTATTAAAATGTTTAATTGCCGACATCCATTCAGAATCATAATAATCACATAAATTTAAAAATTTGTCAAGAGTTTTTTCGGACATATAGTCATTTGGATCTATATCAATATTTTTTGGCTTAAGTGCAGATACATTCGAAAGACCACAAATCCTATTGAAAGATATTTCGTGAAGGACACTATTGGGTCCAAGATTATAATATTCAAAATAAAGTTCTTTCATAAGTTCTTTACTTGGAAACAACATTGGAAATCCAGCTGTGTATTGTTCGAACACAGACATTGTTGAATTGCAATATGGAAAGTCTACAACTCCTCCATATTGATAAAAATCTTTCCAAGAATATCCACTACCCAGTGTAGATTTTTTATCTTTAATGCTAGATTCTTGAATAGCAAAAGGCAACCTACTATTCAACAACCAGTTGGAGTGTTTGGGGTTGTATTGGGACTTGGTATATTCACAAAGACTTGGAATATACTTAATATCAACATCTAACCAACCACCAGCATAATATTGATCGTACTTATTATTTGCAACTAAAATAATTTTTCCAGATCTAACACCTTCGTTTAAATATTCATTCAGCCACTGCCATTTAGTTGCAGATGAAGTGAATGGATACTCGTAACGAATAGGAATTTGTACAATAATTGGTTTATTGAACTTTTCAAAAAGAAGTGCAAATGGTGTTGGATAAGTTACAATGAATGCATCATATTGTGACAGTTCATCTTTATATCTTTCATAAAATTTATCACACTTTTCTTGATCTAAAGTTTTCCACTCATTATTACCAATAATATCAACTTGAATTGAAGATTCATTGAATACCCAAGTATGCCCAGAAAGACTCCAACTTGTTACTTCATGTCCAAGATTTTGAAAGATATCTTTCAAATCGGCAATCACCGAAACGTGACAATCAACATTAAAGAACTTCATAATTCATGGCATACAAAGAACGCATTAGATCGGAATCTACATGGTGATAAGTAATTGATTTTTTAATTTCATCTTCACCGTGACCATGAAACTCTGGATTCTGGCTATTAAATAGATCTGGATCAATCTGTTCAATATCAAACATTTGGAAATTCAATCCCATATCAACATCATCATGACCAAAAGAAGGGACAACAAATAATTCAAACTTGGGAATTTTGTTTAAAACTTCGGATCCAATAAGAACTCCAGCACCACCAGATGGAAATTTTGCAGTTTTGGAAATTACATTTCTTTGATACATTGGATTATCTGGATTCTTTTCAGAATCAAAGATATATCCATATACTTTATTTTTATCTGCTGTTTTTACAAATTGTTTTAATGTATTGACATTCACAAAGGTATCATCATCGACATAAAAAATCCAATCATATATGTCTAAAATTTTTCCATCATCACACTCAATATCTTTGATCATATTGAGAAAGTTTATTCCCTTTTCGCCAGCACCAAAATAAGTTGATTTATTAGTAGTTTTGATCATATCATATTCAGCATCTTCATAATCTGAAAAATAAAGACAATCAATATGTTTTGTCCAAGTTTTTTCCAGTACAGGAATTCTAGTTTCTTTATGATTGATTCCCGTTTTAATTGCACATAAAATTTTCATGATTGTAATACCGTCCAATTGTCCATATAAAGATCATTTAAATTACAAGCAAATCCAAACCATCTTGAAGGTGCTATAACTTTTTTATTTATATTCTTATTTAAATAAGATGCCCACCAACTATAAGAACTATTTGCAATAATATTATGATCACACATAGACATTATAGAAAAGTCAATATACTTATCATTAATTTCCGGAAAGACGACATTTTTATCGTCAAAGATAGTTTGTTGTTTGCACCAATTAACATCATCAGAAAAAACAAAAAAGATCACATGTTCAAAACTATCCATAGCATTTGAATAATAGTCTAAAGATGATGGAACATGAAAGTGAGCATGTGTAACATAATCTGTTCTTCTTATGTGAACAGATACTTTTATTTTATCTTCATATCGACTTAAAAATTTATTTGATTTTTCCTGAATGTAATCAAGAAATTCAAAATCATTTAAAATATCCTTTTTAATATGTTTAAAATATTTTTCCGATTGAAGATATCCCATTAAATTAGTATTATCTGGGAAATTATTAAAAAGATTTTCATCAAAATGAAAATGAGATTCTTCTAATGTTTTTGTACTTATAAAGCACTTATTCTTTAGTGATTTTAGTTTGAAACATTCATAAATGCTACTACGAAGATCGTATGCCGTACCAAAAGATTCTTCTGGCGGAATGCACCATTCATATTCATGTTTTGACGCAATACCCCTTAAAGATGCATATTGAAACATTTGATTTCCTAGATGTCCATGATTTCCAAGTTTGTTAAATCCTATCATTATCTTTCTCCAATAAATTCTCCAAATTTAAAATTAAATTTTTCCAATAATTAAAATCCAATAAATCCAGATTATATTCTTGATTCTTTTTACTCAATATTAATTCTTGTAAATATTTCTTATCCGATAATTCTTCATAAGAATTTAAAACAATTATAGGTAATTTAGAATAAAGTTTGGTATATATGGAATAATCAGTTTCTTGTTGAGGAATATATTGACTTGCTGTAGGAATTCTCTGACTTATTTTTTGATATCTGTGATTACAATTAATAGTGATTGGAATTCTTTTGCAATATAAAGTTTCCCATATTCTATGTGTATCTATTCCATTCCCTGCAGGACAAAAATTTGCTTGATGATTCACTATATTGGAGTAATAATTTTCATATCCATTATCATCTTCGACTGGAGTTTCATATGATATAAAATCACATTCATCACAAATATTTTTTAAAAAGGATCTGTAAATAAAATTAGAATTTAAATTAAAATTTGCATATAGAAAATTTTCAGGGACAGTTTCATCTTTTAAATATATTTCAGTAACTATCTTTTCGGAAATTTCACCACAATGAAACCCAGATCCAGATACTATAGGGCATTGATCTCCAAAGTAAAAAGGAAAAGAATCTCTAATGCCAATTGGAATGGGAATTACTTTGTCATGTCGAACCAAAGAATTTTGAGCAAACCAGTATCTAACATTCTTAGGTGCAGTAAAATCACTAACTGGAATATCACCTGATCCAGTAATTAAAATTACTTCATGATTTAAAGAATTAATTTTATTAAAAACTTGTTCTATGCAATATATATGTGAATAGAATATAGTTTTATTGTTGTGAAGAGTAGCAAATTTAACTGCAGATATTGTTTCCATTATTCAAAATCATTTAAATTTTTTTCAAGTTCAATAATAAGTTCATGTAAAAAATTAATATCGTTTTTTGTAACAAAATGATTGTTACCAATATAAACTCCAAAATCATGAACTTTATCTATATTAGAATCTTTCGTTTTGGAAGTCAATACATGCCCTTTCAAAAAAGGTTGTTTTAAAAGATTTCCACTTACAACGGGTCTATACTCAATTCCAAATTTATTAAATGTACTTATTAATGAATTATATATTTTTTTGCTTTTACAAATAAAAGGGAAACAAAAATTACTACTTGTCTGTAAATAAGGAACTTGCTCAAATAAATGTGGAAAATTTTCTAGAAGTTGAGTATATGAATAATAATTTTTATTTCTAACATTCACCATTCCACTCAATCTTTTTAATTGAGATAGACCCAAAACTGCACACATTTCATGATTTCTAAAGTTATATCCATCGGTCACAAACAAAAAAGACTTTTGAATCTCTGGATTTTCTTTTGCGTAGTTTTCAAAATTAACAGATTCCCTAGCAAGACCATGACTTCTTTTTAATTTCATCAAATCATATAACTTAGAATTATTTGTGGAAATCATCCCACCTTCTACAGTTGTCATATGATGCCCAAAGTAAAAACTAAAAGTTGCCCCTAAACTATTGGCACCTCTCTTTACACCATTTTCACTAGTGCACCCATGAGATTCACAAACATCATCTAGAATCAAAGCTTCGGGAAAAAGTTTTTGGTATTTTTCATTTTCTGCTGAAAATCCAAGAAGATGTGTAACAAAAATAAGTTTAATATCTGGATGCTTTTCTGCGATATATTCCAGATTATCCAAATCAAAACTAAAGTTATAAAGATTAATATCACAAAAAATTGGTTCGAATCCAAGTTGGATTACAGGAGCAACATTAGTCATCCAAGTACAAGATGGAACCAAAACTTTATCTCCACTCTTCAATCCATATAGTTCTTTAACTGCGGAAAGAAGAAGATAATTTGCAGTACTTCCAGAAGAAACAAAGAGTGAATGTTTAGAACCCAACCATTCATTCCATTCCGATTCAAACTGTCTAACTTTTGGACCATTTGTAAATTGTTTTGTAGTTAATACAAACTTAGCAAGTTTAAGTCTATCACCAAATGTAATAGTTTCTTTCATTAAAGGCCATTTACTCATTTTAATTCGCTCCTGTTATTTAAAAACCAATCTACAGTTCTACTTAAACCATCCTCAAAACTAATTTTAGGATACCAACCAAGTTTTGAAATTTTTTCTATGCAAACTTTACGTCTCGGAGTTCCATTTGGTTTTGTAATATCCCAAATTATTTCTCCACTATATTCTAGTTTTTGTTTCAAAATTTCTGAAAGATCTTTGATTGTATATTCAACATCACTACTTACATTGATAATCTCAGGATCATCATAGTTATTCATTAAGAAAATGCAGGCATCAGCTAGATCTTCAGAGTGCATGAATTGTCTAGTTGGTGTTCCATCTCCCCAAAAAATGACTGATTTATTGTCATTTTCTTTTGCAGTAAGAAATTTATTAATCATTCCAGGGATTACATGACACTCTTCAACATTAAAATTGTCATTTGGACCATAAAGATTAGTTGGCATCAAACTAATCGCATTAAAACCATGTTGCTTATTATACATTTGGCACATCTTAAGACCAAGAATCTTAGCAATCGCATAAGCTTCATTTGTAGGTTCAAGAACATCAGTCAAAAGATATTCTTCTTTGATTGGTTGTGGTGTAATTTTTGGATAGATACAAGCAGATCCAAGATAAAGAAGTTTTTTAGAACCATATTCATATGCAGAATCAATTACATTAGTTTGAATCTGAATATTATCCCTGATAAAATCTGCCGGAAAATTTTTATTAAAATTAATTCCGCCAACTTTAGCTGCAGCAAGAAATACATATTCTGGTTTGTTGATATTAAAAAATCTTTCAACTTTTGTTTTATCTCTTAGATCCAATTGATCTCTATTGGCAGTAATAATATTTTTATATTCCAGTTCTTTTAATTTTTTTACGATTGCTGATCCAACTAACCCATTATGACCAGCAACATATACTCTAGATTCACTGTCCATTAATACACATATCCTCAACTAATTGTTTAAATGAAGTTCTAGGTTCCCAACCTAGTTTTTCTTTTGCCTTGAAGGCATCACCTAACAAAGTCTCTACTTCAGCAGGTCTAAAATATTTAGTGGAGACTCGGATAATAGTTTTTCCGCTAAATTTATCAATACCAACTTCATCAAGTCCTTCACCTTCCCACACAATTTTCATACCAAAATATGGTGCTGCTTCCTCAACAAACTCACGAACTGAATACTGCACACCAGTAGCAATTACAAAGTCTTCTGGTTCATCCTGTTGAAGCATTAACCACATAGCTTCCACAAAATCTTTGGCGTGTCCCCAATCCCGTTTTGCATTTAGATTGCCAAGATATAAGCAATCTTGAAGTCCTACAGAAATCTTAGAGAGTGCCTGAGTAATCTTACGAGTTACAAATGTCTCACCACGACGGGGAGATTCATGATTGAATAGAATGCCACTACAAGCATACATTCCATATGCCTCACGATAGTTTTTGACAATCCAGTATCCATAAAGTTTTGCCACACCATAAGGAGAACGGGGATAAAATGGTGTTGTCTCCTTCTGTGGGGTCTCCTGAACTAATCCGTAGAGTTCGCTGGTAGATGCCTGGTAGATGCGCACACGGTCTTCCATACCCAGAAGGCGCACCGCTTCAAGAATGCGAAGAGTGCCCATAGCATCGACATTAGCAGTGTATTCAGACATCTCAAAAGATACCTTCACATGACTCTGAGCACCAAGATTATAAATTTCATCTGGTTGAACTTTTTGAATAATTCGAACTAAGTTAGTAGAATCAGTTAAATCCCCATAATGAAGTTTAATCCTACCATAGATGTGATCAATTCTACTAGTATTAATTGAAGAAGATCTACGAATAATACCATGAACTTCATATCCTTTTTCTAGAAGTAGTTCTGCAAGATAGGATCCATCTTGACCTGTAATACCGGTAATTAAAGCAGTTTTCATATTATATTGCAATTAGAGTTTCAAAGTTAATATTTTTCTTTGTATATTATAGCATATAATTTTAGATATCGCTAAAGATCTCCAATAATATTTTTAAAGTTAGTTTCCCAAATTGGAATAAATGGATTAATATCTATCCGACTTATTTTTTTATTATATAAAACTTTATTCTTATTAAAAAATCCAGCAGAAATACTAAAAGTACTAGATCCAACTAATAGGATATCAGCATGGACTAATGCATTAAAATCATTTATAAATTCTTTACCTCCATCAGAAGTAGTGTGATAAACGATTCTATCTGAATCAACATTGATTTGAGGGTCATTCCAAGAAAATATATGAATTATAGAATCTTCATATTTTTTTAACAATCTTGTAATAACATCATTATATAGATCAGAATTTACATATCTTAGCGAATCATTAATACTGATGTCATTACCTCTCCTAATATGAATTGCTATATTTAATTTTCCATTTTGGTAATAACTTGGCGGGTTTTCAGGGTAGGAATTTTGCAATCTATTGATCCATTCCTCACTAAAATATTGGCATGGATTAGAAAGTATCTCACGATAAAAATTAACTCGACAATGTGCATCAATGGTATCAGAACTATCTAATTCATCTATATTTTTAATTTCTAAATTTAACATAATAGCATTCAATAAGTTATTTGAACTGTCTAGTTCATCATTTCTAGACTGAGAAGGTTTATCTTCTAATACTAGTGTTTTAATTGGATAATGTACATAATTTAATTTGTGATAATTAGCATAAGACATCCCACTAATTCTAGATAAAAATTGGGACCCAAATCCATCACCACCATCAATATTAGTTATATAATTCATTGAATAAATTTTCAAATTTTTAATAAAATTTTATTATAGCAAAAAAGAAGAGTTTATGCAACTTTCCTTCGGGTCTTATTTGACTCCACCAGTACTTTTAAAGTCTTTCCGTGACTATGCTCCTTGTCAGGATCGAACTGACCTTGATCGAATTATGAGTTCGGCGCTTTCGCCAGAGAGCTAAAGGAGCCCACCTGATATATTAATAATTTTGTAAATGGTCTTCCAATCTGATTAATAGTCTTTCGACTTCATTACAATCAAATACACCATCACGTTTTGCATAGAAAATATAATCATCTAATGTTATAGTAAGCAATTCTAAATCTTGCTTTGAAAGATTTGGGGACTCCCAGTTCATCTCACCTCAAATTCTAATTTACGTATTTTACGATTTGCTCTTGCTTGCTGCCAAGCAAGTTCTTCCTCTGTAAAGTAGGAAGTTTGTTGTTGTTGACGTATTGAGTTTATCATAACTACTTGCTTTAAGTCAAGTGCTGTTACTTTATCACCAACCACAGTCATCATATTCGTACATCCACAACAACGTGTTTGTGTTGGATGACTTTTTAATTCCGTATTACAAAGTTTGCAACGCACTTCAATCATTTTTCTTTCAATTTTTATGTATTTATAATGGAAACGAACTTTAATTTTTCAGTTGAAAGCGAAATAGGAGATTCGAACTCCTGACGTTCTGCTTGGAAGGCAGACATTCTACCGCTGAATTAATTTCGCTTGATTTGTTATTGGACAATCAGGAACCCAAGAACCACATATTCTCAATTCACCTCCAAGTAGTTTTTGGGCATTACTACCATCAGGTGGTTTTTCTGAGAAGTATGATGGACTCATCCTAACACTTCCATCATCTCCTGTCAACCTCTCATATTCTAATATTGCAGAATCAACATCTCTTTTAATTCTTCTATCTAAAAGAATTGGGTCGTTAATAATATAATCATTCAAAGGTTTGTTTGGTATTTTTCTTTGTATCTCATCTACAATATCATATAAGTTTTCTTCTGGTATACGAGTACATTGAGATATAATTGTAATAGTTGAAGTAAATATAACTCCTACAATTGCATATTTAAAAATACTTGGTTTCTTTTTACCAAATTGAAAATCATTCATAATTTTTTGAGATTTTCTACAAGTAGAGGAGTCTTGTGCCAGTTCAGCGATAGGACTTTGCGATTTCCCTTTTCAAACGAAGTTCTGCTGCTGTTCTACGAGCCTGTGCATCTGAGAAACCCAAACCCTTAGATGTTGCTGTTGCGTGTGCTTCATCACCTGCCTTTTTAATTCTAATATTCTCCGCATCTATTCTCGATTGTATGATCGATTGTCTTTCACTATTACTTATAGGTCCAGTTGGTTTAGGTTGAACGTTCCTTACACGACTTTTTCCGCTAGTTACATTTTCTGCAATACTTTCTCTCCAATCCTCACTCATATTTCCCATAATCGCAAGTGCTGATTCTTGAGTATCAGCATAACCTTCATCGAGTAAGTATTCGAGGATTACATCAAATTCTTCACTAGACATCCCAGGAATAATCTTATTATTCTTAGTTAACTTATCCATATAGGAGATAAGATGACTTTGGATTTTAGCATATTTTTCTCCACTAGATGGAGAAAGACGCTTGCTGCCAGATTTTCTTTCTTTAGAATCTTCTTTTCTGTTTTCAGGATCTTGTCCTAATACTCTTTCATCAAGATTCTGATAAACATCAAAATATGCTTCTTGTAAATTGCGAATATCTTGAGAATTCATTTATCTAATACCTTTTAGGTATTTATAAAAAAAGGAGGTATAAAACCTCCCATATTTATTCAGTTAGACATCTACTTTGGAAATCAAATTTCATTTATATTATGGTTGTGGATTACGTATGTGTGTGTCTCTGGTACTAAGGTCTCCACGATTTACTTCAAACCCGTGAGACTTATAAAAATCATCCAATTTTTTCTTCATTCCTTTATCTGGATCTTGATTTAATGTAATTTTCTTACCTTGTCTATCTGCATACTTTGTAAGACCTTTCATCACTCTTGTTCCAATTCTTTTTCCTTTTTCTCGTTGCTTGGGTGGAACAAAGAGTTGATTTACACGAAGATTGCCAGTTTTATCATTGTGCGAAACATCAACATTTGTTCCTGGATATTTTCTTCCATATGCTTTATCTATTTTAGCAAGAACTTCTTTTGTTGGTTTTGATTCTTTTGCTTCTCCAATAAATTGATTAAAGGTTTTCATATATAAACGCTTTTTAGTTATTTATATAAAGGGAAGATGGCCAGTCTTCCCATATTTAGTTAACTATCAAGTACCATCTTGTTGGCATAACGATAGGCAAAGTCAGTACGAGCACCGTGATGCCCCCATCGTATCCATCTTGAGGCAAGACCCATATAACTGTCAATGGATTTTCCAGGGGTCTTCATTCCCCTCTCAATCATCTTCCAGTCACTC
>Ga0208974_1000582_pt1 | contig 14937 bp, 21 predicted proteins | sample GreLakmeER15MSRF_FD_187699 | JGI IMG/M metagenome (GOLD analysis project Ga0208974, IMG submission 187699) | Freshwater lentic microbial communities from great Laurentian Lakes, MI, USA - Great Lakes metaG ER15MSRF (SPAdes) | ecosystem: Environmental > Aquatic > Freshwater > Lake | place: Great... | reverse complement strand
AGACTTCACTGATCTTTACAGAAATGCCAATCATTGAGTATAATAAAGGTGCACCGAAATTCTCAGACTATATGGATTTCTTCAAAGCGCACGATTACATTCCAGTTGACATTTTCGATATGCATCGCGCCGAAGAGACTCTGATGCAGGTTGATATCATGTTCATGCTGCGCGAAGCGAAGTATAGAATTCTTGGTGCGAATGATGTAATCCGAGTCTGAGGTCGAGAGACTCGCTTTCTCGTCTCTCCCCTACCCTCGGGAACCCCCAGACCCTCGCCGCTCCTCGGGCTTCTCCCTCGGCGAGAGGCAACTCGTAAGTTATTGATTTTATTCAGGATTCTTTACATGAATTCCTGTGTTTTTGCGCATTCGTAAGTTATTGATTTTATTCGACTTTTTACTATTGTTCTTGGCACCCTTCTATGGTATAATGATTGTATAGGGTGAGGAATTGGTCCCCCCGAAATAGGAAGGAATAGAAAAATGGGTATCACTTTGAAAATGCGTCGTGAGATGGTTCAGGTCGAGCGCGATGTGATGAAGGGTCTTCGTGAGGACCTCCGCAAGATTCGTGCCGCGATGAATCAGTCGCGTCTGAATATCAAGATGCACCAGGAAGTCCTCGTCGAAGAGCGCAAGTTGAAGCGCATCGTGATGGAAGACCAGCGTGCTCTGCGCGCTCGGAAGCAAGCCAATGCTATGCATGCTCGAATCGAGAAGATGGAAGCCAAACTCGCTGCTCTTAAAGTCAAGGCTGCAGCGTAAGTTGTTGATTGATAAGGGTTTTTTCTCCTTGTCTTTTGTAGTGAAATATAGGATAATAATTGTATGATGAATAGTAATCAAAACCAAGCCGCGCTGGTTAATGCTCGGTCGGAACTCAAGGACAATCTTGAGCGTGTTAAGGAACTGCGAGTGAAGGTGAAGAATCTTCGTCTTGATGCGGCTGCTGAGCGAGCGTTGAATCGTTCTGCTCGTGCGGCAGAGCGTGAGGCGCGTGTGGTGGCTCGTGCGGAGAAGCGTGCGGCGAAGATTGCCGCGATGGAGCAGCGTCTTGCTGATCTGCGCGATAAGCAGAATTCTCCGAAGCAGTATCGTAAAAATTATCGTAAGGCAAGCAAGGGTGTGGTCTATACTCCCGAGCAGATTGCTGAATTGAATAAGACTCTTGGTCTGGTGGAGGTCTAATGAATACTGTGAATCTCACGCTGGCGAGTGCCAGCGACATCAAGGCTCTGGTTGTGGCTTGCGAGGTCAGTGCTACTGATGCGCTTGCTCGGGTGGATTCGGTCCTGACTCGCAAGAGTCTGACTGATGGTAAGAAGGCGCGATGGACTCGTCTCCGCGAGTGGCTTGTCAGTCGCGACATGAACGATGCTGCGAACTACAACCCCGATTACAACGACTTCTACGACGGCAATGGGTATCCCCGTCCTAGTGAACGGATCTAAGAGGAAATGATTATGAGTGCTATGTCGAAGTTTGATACAATTGTTGAGCGTATCATTGAACAAAAGATTGAACAAAGGGTTGAACAAAAGATTGAAGAGTATTTTGGCTCGTTGCTTGAGTTGAATCGTGGTCCAGTTTTGCAGGTTCATGCAGCAGTGACACGAAATGGTCTCACAAAGGCTGTTCGCAAGACCAAGCGCAGTCAACTTGCTGATATGAAGCGTGGTGAAGAATATTTCCTCCCTGTGCCGAAGGGTGTTGATGTTGGTCGATGGACTGACCGATGGTCTTCAGCCATCGACTCGATGCAAAAGAAAACTGGATTTAAGTGGACGACGCATCGAGATCGAGAAAACGGTGGAGCAGTGATTGTTCGCACTCGTTAATTCTTGCTGGTTTACTTTTGCGATTGTTTATAGTATAATGTTCTTGTCCGTTGTTAATTTGGAGATTTTTTATTATGTCTAATCCTACTCGAAAGATGATTGAAGTGTATGAGATGTTGAAGGACGGCAAACCGCTGAAGTTTGACACTCTTGTTTCGCGACTCGGCTGCAAGCCTGTGACCGCGATGGTCTTGATTTGTGCGTTGAAGCGTGACTGCAATGCCGATATTGAGACGATCCGTGATGGTCGTAAGGTTGAATCCTATCAGTTGCATAATGCTCTTGCGATTGCGAGCAAGATGGTTGGTAAGACCAAGGCAGTGAAGGCACCGAAGGCTGCGAAGGTTGCTGTTCTGAAGACCAAGACCACTGTGGCTCGTAAGTCGAAGGCTGCGGTTGTTGATGATGGTTCGGTCCCGACCGTCGAGGTTGAGGAGGTTGGGTTTGATGAACTCGCCTCGCTGAAGGCTGAGTTGGGTCTGAGCGATTCTTACGCTGAGTAAGATTCTTGTGAGTAAAGTGGGGACTTCGGTCCCCACTTTTTTCTTGCCTTTCGTGCAAGTGAAATCAGGAACATTAAACTGAATTTAATATTCACAGAAACAGATTTCTTAAATCTGTTCAATCTGCAATCTATTACATACGAACAATTCTGTGAAAGAATCTGCGTTCTGGATGTAATGGACCGCAGTGGTGCATTTGTCGTTCGTGATAGTTTAGATGGTTTCGTGAATCGAGTTTGTCGAAAAGACGATGACACTCGTAAGAAGAATCTAGAACAATATAAGAGAAATTTGTATCGCATCTTAGTTACTGATGCACAACAGACTCTTTGTCTCTGGTTTCAGAAGTATGGTGCTCTACAAGAAAACATAGAACACTATCTACATCTACCAAATGCAGAGATTTTATCAGATGACATTTTTTCAGGTCGGTCAAATAGCAAGTATGGTAGAATTTGCAAAAATATTAATTTTGAAAACTTCTACAACACGAAAAAACTTCGATCGACAGACAGTGAGTATACATTTGGTTTGATGAGAGTCATGTTCGCAGATTTTAAGATTCGAAACAGTTTGGCTGGTCCTGCATTCTTCGAACATATCTGCAACTACAATGGCGACAGCACACAGTTCTGGTATGGGTTTATGCTTGGAGCAAACAGAGCCAGCATCTTTAATCCCGTTACATACAAAGGTATTCTTGATTCTGTGTTTAGCGGTGAGGTGCTGTTTGCTCCTGTGATGGGATGGAATGCATATCAAATTGCTTTTTACAGCAGTCAGTTTAAAAAGTTTATTTCAACTGATGTTATTCCCAAAGTAGTCGACAATGGCATCTTGATTCACCATGAATTTGAGAAGTATTGTACTCGTAATCCATTAAGTTTCTCTGATAAAACAGTAGACTTGTATCTGTGTCCAAGTGAACAGTTAGATAAGCGATATAACTTTCTTGAGAAATATCGAAATACAATCGACGCGATTCTTTTCAGTCCGCCATATTTTGATCTAGAGTTGTATCCGAGTTCAGAACAAAGCATCGAAAACTTTCCAGATTATCAAACTTGGCTGATTGAATACTGGGAAGAAACAATCAAACTTTGTGTGAACGCGATGAAACCAGATGCGAAGTTTGGATTTATAATCAGTAACTATGTAAACAAAGATTATGAGAAAGTAAACATCAGCGAAGACATGCGAGATATTGTTGCGAAACATTTAACATTTGATAAACATTATCGTGTGCAATGGAGCGCAATCAAGGGAAAGAGACAAGCCAAGAAAACTAGAGACGGCAACTTCGAAGACCTATGGGTATTTAAAAAATGAACATCTTCTATCTCAATCGTGATACGAAAATCTGCGCTCGAGAACATTGCGACAAACATGTTGTCAAGATGATTGTTGAGTATGCGCAATTGCTATCGACTGCTCATCGAATTCTTGACGGAAATCAATACTTCGATAAGAGTAAGACTGGTCGCAAGATACATCGATGGAAGTTGGATCAGCACCGTGAATATAAACTCTATCATGCGGTGAGTTGGAATCATCCTTCTGCTATTTGGGTTCGCGATTCTCTCGAACATTATCAATGGCTCTGGAATCTAGCGAGTGAACTCTGTCAAGAGTATCGCCATCGCTATGGTGGAGCAGACGACAAGCAACACAAGTCCTCGTTGGTGATTCAGAAGTTAAGTTTCGCTCCCGATAATATTTCTCGGACTGGGATGTTCTCTGAGCCTCCGCAAGCCATGCCAGAGGACGTAAAAGTTCCTGGCGATTCGATAACGGCATATCATAATTACTATCGTGTCTACAAGAAAAGATTTGCCACTTGGAAGAATCGAGAGACTCCTTCGTGGTATAAATAAGAGGATGAAGAAATTCCTCGATTATTTACAAGAAGAAGCCGCAAAAACCCATGGGCTCCACGTATTCGACGTGGACGATACCCTCTTTCACACGACTGCCAAGATCCGTGTAATGAAGAGAAAGAAACAAGTCGCTTCTCTTTCCAACTCAGAGTATAACACACACAAACTCCCTGCTGGTCATCATTATGACTATTCAGAGTTTCGTTCTGCAGAAAAGTTTGACACTGAATCAAAGCCAAATCAGCGTATGATTCAGAAGATGAAACAATTGCACGATAAGACTAAGAAGGGTGGTGGCAAAGTCATCATCAATACTGCTCGCGCCGACTTTGATGACAAGGATCGTTTTCTTGATGCGTTTCGTAAACAAAAAGTCGACATTGACAACATACATGTTCATCGTGCAGGCAACTTAGATACTCAAGATACTGTTGCTGATAAGAAAGCATCAATCATTCGCAATCAGATTCAAAGGGGAAATTATAAACATGTTTCCCTCTATGACGATAGCGAACAAAATCTCAAGTCGTTCTTAGAGTTGAAGAAAGAATTTCCGCACATTAATTTTAATGCGCATCACGTGAAACCAGACGGAAAATCAAAACGATACACTGGGTGATATATGCCAACATATGAGTTTGTGAATACAAAGACTGGCGAGATTGAAGAACATATGATGTCTGTTTCTGCCTACGATCAATTTAAGGCAGACAATCCGCATTTAGAAAGATACTATAGCGATGCACCGCTATTCAATTACAGCGGAACAAAAGATTTTTCAAGTGGAAAAACAGACAACACGTTCAAAGAAGTTATGCAAAAGATTGCTGAGAAACATCCAGCAAGCCCACTAGCACAAAAAGTTTTAAAGAAATCGACGAAGGAAATTAAAACTCGTCAGGCTCTTGAAAAACACCGTAAGAAGCAAGCCGCTGCTCGAGCAGGGAAGTGAGGGGATTTTGAGTAAGAAGAAAAATGGTAACACTAACACTTACATCGAAATAACATCGGAAAATACGGAGAAGAAGCCACCGCGAATCAAAGCAGCGGAACTGAAAAAATTTGAACCACTCACACCCAATCAAGCAAAGTTCTTTGAAACTTATGCAAGGGGTGATTACTTTACCATGCTCTGTGGTTCAGCAGGTACTGGTAAATCATTCATTGCGTGTTACAAAGCAATTGAAGAAGTCCTTGATCGTTCATCACCATTTCATCGTGTAGTCATTGTTCGCTCTGCTGTTCAGTCTCGAGATCTTGGATTCACTCCAGGTTCTGTAGAAGAAAAGATGAGCCTGTATGAACAACCATACATGCAAATCTATCATACGTTGTTCGGTCGTCGAGATGCTTATGAAGCATTGAAAGAATGCGGTCGTATTGAATTCATCTCTACCAGTTTCATTCGCGGTATGAGTTTCGACGACGCAATCATTATCGTCGACGAATGTCAGAATATGACTTGGGAAGAGTTGACTACAATTATGACTCGTGTGGGTTATCGTTCTAAGATCATCTTCTGTGGTGACTACAAACAGACAGATCTTTATCGCAACAATAAAGACAAGAGTGGGCTTCGCAAGTTTCACGAAGTTGCCAAGACTATGCAGTCGTTTACCAATATCGAGTTTACGACAGAGGATATCGTCCGCAGTAGTCTTGTCAAGGACTTCTTGATTGCTGTTGAGAAATACGAAAAGCAAGAAAATACTTGACTTTTACTTGACTTTGGTATAGAATAACTATGTCTGGTTTCATTGAGTATCTCTGTTATGTTTAATCGTATACATCATGACTTTCCCAAACTCTTGCAAGAGAACGTCGACGGCACTCGCTGTTACGTGACGCCGACTGGCGAGAGGTATCCTTCTGTCACCACGGTTCTTTCTGATTATGGGAAAGAAGCAATTCTAGAATGGCGCAAGAGAGTTGGCGAGGAAAAAGCCAACGAAGTCTCTCGCAAAGCCACCACTCGAGGGACATCCGTCCACAAAGCACTCGAGATGTATTTAAATAATGAAGATGTTTCTTGCCTTGAGATGTTACCAAACGTCAAGTCTCTTTTCGTTCGAATGAAGCAAGAAATAGATGCCAAGGTAAACAATATTCATTGCCTTGAAGATCGTTTATTCTCTCATAAACTTAAACTTGCTGGAACGGTAGACTGTATTGCGGAACATAACGGCATTCTCTCTGTGATAGACTTCAAGACTTCTGTTCGTCTCAAGAAGAAAGAGAACATTGGCAATTACTTTATGCAAGCCGCTGCCTATCGCCAGATGTTCTACGAGATGACTGGTCTAGATGCCAAGCAAGTCATTATTCTAATTGGCGTTGATACTGCTAACTTCTGCCAAACTCTTGTCGTAAAAGAGGATGAGTTGGAACTGCACAAGCAAGAATTGCTTAAATATATCGAAGCCTACAGAACCAAGAATAACTTGCCTTTGCTTTGATTCTGTAGTATAATATATCTGTCCGTTACGTTGGAGAAGCAAATGAAATGCATATCTTTAGTTGCTATGAGTGCAGTCCTCCTGATTGGCTCGCAAAATGCCGCCGCTCAGAGTCAGGACGATATCGACGTGTTGTTGGGTGTCGCTGCTGGAGCCGCAATTGGTTCAACAATCGGCGACGGTGATGGTCGCAAGGTTGCCACTGTTCTTGGTGGATTGATTGGCGCAAACATGGCGCGAAATCGTCATGAGGAACGTCATGGCTATCGTTATGTTGGTCAGCGTTTCGAATCAATTTGTAAAGATCGAGTCCCTGCGCAATATCGCAATAATATCGGCGTTGCGCGTTCTTGGGTGCAAGGTTGTGTTGCTCGCCTTGAGCAACGTCAGGCTGAACTTGAACAACAGGCTTTTGAGGAGGCATTAAATGGACCTTCCAATTAATGAATATGAATTGCGTGTAATCATCGAAGCACTGCAGCGCGATGGTCGTTGGGAATTGCGCGACCGTCTGTTACTTGTTTCAGAATTGATGAAAGAAGGCAAACCATACAAGAAGATTCTCCGCGAAGAATATAATCTCGTCGCCTGATAGTCTAAGACTATTATAACCATTGAATCAATTTATCAGTAGAATGACGTAAAATTTAGTTTTTACGTTCTATATAATCACGAACATTTCTTTTATAACAGGAGTTTGGAAATGAGAATGAAGACAGTTGGCGATAAGTTAAAGAATTTTGCAATCACTGGCGTAAAGCCTGGTGCTCTTACACCTGATAACGCATTTGAAACAATTACGAATGAATCTTTCGCAGGTAAGTGGAAGGTCATCGTATTCTATCCAAAGGACTTCACATTCGTCTGCCCAACGGAAATCGTTGCTTATGACAAGTTGAACAAGGACTTTGCTGATCGCGATGCAGTTCTTTTGATTGGTTCAACAGACAACGAGTTCTGTAAGTTGGCGTGGAAGAATGCCCATGAAGGTCTCAAGGCAACAACTTCTTGGTTCTTTGCTGACACTGCTCGTGATCTTGAAGATGTCTGGGATGAAGATACAAACAGCCTCGTTCAGCAACTCGGCGTATTCTACAAGCCAGCAGGTGCAGCACTACGCGCAACATTTATTGTTGACCCAGAAAATGTCATTCAGCACGTTACAGTAAACAATCTTAACGTCGGTCGCAATGCTGATGAAACACTTCGTGTCCTCGATGCACTTCAGACAGGTGAACTTTGCCAATGCAATCGTAAGGTTGGTGAAGAAACATTAGTCATTGGCTAATATGAAAAAGAAAAAGGTTCACGTTTGCCTCGGGTGTGGCTACCAATACGACGAAAAGAAGTATGGTAAGTTTGAAGATCTCGATGACGATTTTCTCTGCCCCGATTGCAAATGCGAAAAAGATATGTTTGAAGAAAGGGAAATTGAATAAAAGTCTAAATAATAGACCAATTTAATGGTTGTAAACTGACAATTAAAGGTGTTCTGGACTCGGGTTCGACCCCCGACATCTCCACCAAAAGTGTATTGCAAAAACACATGAGCAGGTTTTTTACCACCGCTGGTTACGACAATCGTAAGTGAGTGTGGGCAGTATACTTTCTGAGGGGATGAATTTGGCTTCGACAGGGCAAGTAATAACCTGACAGCAACCAGTGAGGCGACTGACTTAATCAGCGCAAAAAACGTAAATGCAAACGATGATTCATTTACACCTATGGCGATGGCGGCGTAAAAACCCATTTCGCACAAAGAGTTGACCGCTCGGTAACAGAAAGGTCTGGGGTGGTGGTGTAAAAGCCACCACCCTCTAATTTAATGAATCATCAAAGTGCGTTGAGTAATCGAGTAATGAAAAATCTCTGAGGTATAAAGACTTTACTAATCCAATATTTTCTTTATTGTAAGTCTGCACATACTCATCATCAATATATGTGCTTTTATTTCTATGCGAAATCTTTGTATTAAAATCATCTTCAAATTCTTTTAAGTTCTCAAATCGATAGACTTTATCTAGTTTTATTTCTCCACAATCATCCAACAAAAAGAATGATTGATCAAATAAACTAAAGTTATTTCTATTGAGAGTGATTGGTGAGAACAAAGCGACGCCCAGTGTTCTTTTATATTTCAAAAAATCATTAAATGTAAATGTCTCAGAAAGAGTAGGCAAAGAGTCGCATTTGAGTTTTAGTAGAAATGCTTTGTAATGGCTGTACGTTCTCTGATATGGGTTTCTCACCACAGCAAATTTGAAAAATTCTGAGGGGTTGTTTGTAAGAACTAAAGAATAGTATGGATCGTGATTAGCATATGATGGATTTCTTCTGGGCGAATGTTCCCTTGGATATTTTTGTCTTAAGAAATCATTTATGGAAGTTCCAGCAGTTCTTGGTACATGAACGAACATCACTCTACTTTTATCTTGCATAAAAATACCTTATAATATATGTCTAAATACTTGTCCACTGCAAAAAATGGAGGAAACTAACATGGATGCAGTCGCAATTTTGACTAAGATCGAACAATATTTTGACCGTAATCATAGTCTATTTATAAGGTTTGGCGGTCTATTTGCCATGATCTTCTTTATGTTGTATATACCATACAACATGCTATCTCGCGTAACAGATAAACTAGAAGCGCAACAAAATGTCTCTATTGCGCTTGCTTATGAACTTCAACATATGTCTTCAAAAATGCAGTTTCTAGAACTCTCATATGATGATAAGAAAAAGGTCATGAGAGAGGTCGAGTGTTTGGCGCAAAACATTTACTTTGAAGCAGGGTCAGAACCAACTGCAGGCAAGATTGCGGTTGCGACTGTGACACTCAATCGGTTTCGAGAGGGATATGCTAAAAGTATCTGTGGTGTTGTGAAACAAAAGTATAATGGAGTATGTCAATTCTCATGGGTTTGTGAGAAGAACAAGACCATTCGATCTAGATCTAGTTACAGAGAAGCAATTATAATTGCTGAGAATATGTTGATTTCTAAACGAAATTACGGTACAATGGATAATGCTTTGTACTTCCATGCAGACTACGTTAATCCTTCGTGGGCAAAAACAAAAGATTTTGTGAGGAAGATTGGGCGACATCTCTTCTATAAAGAGGGCTGATATGCGAATTATTGATGATGTGAAACTTGACTATAAAGATGTTCTTATAATCCCCAAGAGATCTGCTCTGGCATCAAGAAGTCAAGTAAATCTTGAGAGAAAGTTTACTTTCCGTAGTGGAAATAGTTGGGTTGGTATTCCAGTTATTGCTGCAAATATGGATGGCGTTGGAACACTAATGATGGATGATGCGATGAACAATCATAAGTGTATGGTTGCTCTTACAAAGCATTATTCAAAAGAGGATCTTACTGAACAGTTTACTAAACGATTAAACAGCAGTGTTTATTCTTTAGGTATCTCAGATTCTGATCTGCAGAAATTTGATAGTGTATTCCATTCTGCAGCATATAACCAAAACATGCGTGTTTGTATTGACGTTGCGAATGGCTATACGCAATCGTTCGTTGATTTCATTCAAAGATTTCGCGAAAAGTATCCATATGTGGTACTGATGGCAGGTAATGTTGTTACACCAGAGATGACAGAGGAACTAATTCTCAGCGGTGTTGACATTGTGAAGGTTGGTATTGGTCCTGGATCAGTTTGCACCACTCGCAAGATGACAGGCATCGGCTTCCCGCAGTTAAGTGCAGTTATAGAGTGCGCTGATGCTGCACATGGTCTCAAGGGTCACATCATAGCGGATGGAGGGTGTTCCGTTCCTGGAGACGTGGTGAAAGCATTTGCTGCGGGAGCCGATTTCGTGATGCTTGGTGGTATGCTGGCTGGTCACAAAGAAGGTGGTGCATCAGCAGTTGGTGGTAATCAATTTTATGGTATGAGTTCTGACACTGCCATGGATTTACATAATGGTGGTGTGGCAAACTATCGTGCCTCTGAAGGCAAGACTGTAGAGATCCCATACCGTGGTGAGGTGAGTAGAACACTGCAAGAAATCTTTGGTGGTCTACGCTCAGCATGTACATATGTTGGAGCAAGTGAATTGAAGGAGTTGAGTAAACGAACCACTTTTGTTCGTGTGACTCAGCAGTTGAACAATTCCTTGAGTGCATATGAGATCTAATATGGCAAGCCGAGAAGAAAAAAATAACTTTTCCATGATGATTATGGAAATGGCAATGAAAGAAAAGATTGATCATATGGACGCAATCACATCATACTGTGAACGTAACAATCTTGAGATTGAAGTTGCTGCAAGTTTGATCAATGACTCTCTGAAGAGCATCATTGAGGGTGAAGCAATGGAGTTGAGGTTTCTACCGCGAGGAAGTCGACTGCCTCTATGAATGGATACGATCTTTATTGCATCTATCAAGCCATCAAGTTGCACTTCACTTCAGAGAGTTATAACTTCTTTCAATATGATGGCAAAACTCGAGTATCAGTAGATGCATTTCAAAAACGCCGCGACAAGTTTCTTTTCCATCGTCTTGCGCGCAAGTATCGCGACGATGAGATGGTTCCATTTCTGGTTGCTAATTTTGTACACAGTGATGATAACTGGACCAAGTCATTGCTTGAAGACCAGGCTGAAGAAACTTATCGGGATTGGAAACGAACCACGGATTCCATGACCAAAGTATATCTGGAAGATCTGCAAAAGATATGCCCAGATCCAAAAGAGTTTAACAATTTATTTAAAGTTGAAGATGGGCAGTTTCCAAAACTGTTAGTGGCATTTCTCCAAAAAGATGTAACGATTGAGACTCTTGTGATTCTTAATAACATCTTCAACTTTATTCAAATTTGGGACAAGAAGATTTCAGATGATATCATCTATCCCAAAGTGTCAAGAAAAGTGCGCAAGTATGGTGCTTTTCTTGCGGTGAATGTTGACAAGTATAAACTTTTGACAAAGGAAACTTTACTTGCTAACGAAAATGCTATATAATAATATGGTAATGAAGAAAGTGGATAAGTCGATACACACTAATACAACGCTATACGGAGAATATAAATGACATTATCAAATTTAAAGAAGGGATCATCCCTTGATAAGTTGAAGAAGGCAGTCGAGCAATCCTCTGCAGGTGGTGGTTCGAAGAACGTTGATGAACGTTTTTGGCAACCAGAAGTTGATGCTGCTGGCAATGGATACGCAGTTATCCGATTCCTAGATACACCAGCAGTAGATGGCGAAGATGGTCTACCATGGGTTCAAATTTGGTCGCATGGTTTCCAAGGTCCTGGTGGTTGGTATATTGAGAATTCTCTCACAACTCTTGGTAAGACTGATCCTGTTTCTGAGTATAACACTGTTCTGTGGAACTCAGGTGTCGAAGCAAACAAAGAAATTGCTCGCAAACAAAAGCGCAAGCTGACCTATATTGCTAATATTCTTGTGATCTCTGACGCCAAGCGTCCGCAAAATGAAGGCAAAGTTTTCTTGTTCAAGTTCGGAAAGAAAATTTTCGACAAGATCAAGGAGCAACTTGAACCTCAGTTTGCTGATGAGACTCCAATGAATCCGTTTGACTTCTGGAAAGGCGCAGACTTCAAGGTCAAGATTCGCAACGTTGAAGGCTATCGTAACTATGACAAGTCGGAGTTTGCTGCTCCTGCTGCATTGTTCAATGGCGAAGATGCGAAGATTGAGCAGGTTTGGAAGTCTGCCTATTCACTCAAGGATTTCTTGAAGCCTGATAACTTCAAGTCCTATGATGAACTCAAGGCGAAGTTGGACAAGGTTCTTGGTGCTGGTGGTGTTGCTGGTGCAACTGCCAAGCGAGTTGATGATGAGGAAGCAGCTGCTCCTGTCATTCGCTCTGCTCCAGCCAAGAAGGTAACTGCTGAAGAAGTCACTGTTGAAGATGACGACATGGCATTCTTCGAGAAACTTGCTGCTGAGTGATGTTGATTAGAAAACGGTAGGTGTTTTCGGGGGGGCTTCGGTCCCCCTTTTTTATGCTAATGAATCGTTTCTAACAGAAGGGAATGGCGTAGAAAAACTAACTTGTTTTTCGATATCCAAAACTTTCTTACTCATTGTTGTGATTGTTTTTTGTAACGAATCGATTGACATTAATGCTGCTTGAGTTTCTGTTGCAAGTGAAGTTAGTCTGGCTTCTGTTACCACATCGCCAACAGCTTGTCTATCAACAGCAGCAGGAGATGGTGGCATTGAAACTCTACTCATTGAAGAATCAGAAGGTTTAGTTGCAGCGATTAATGTGCTTGTTGCTTCGCCAACAGATGCTATGTTGTAGTAAACTGATGCCTTGGTTCCAAACGCATCACTTTTTACAACGCCAGCTTTTAAATCTTTTGCGCCACCAGGACCAACTAAATGAGCAGCTGCCAGATATCCTGCCACAGTAGATGGCGATGATTCAGCTGAAATTACACCCAATCTAACTAATCTGCTATAATTCATTTTAGTATATCTTGCAAACGTTTCTTCTTGAAGATTTGCATCATTTAAAAATGCTTGTTTGCCACCTTCAATATTCCATTTAGTTGGATCATCTAACTGCTTTAGCGTCGTTCCAGATTTAACTAATCCTAAATCTTGTAATGCCATTGCTCCTAATTGATATTTTCCTAGATATCCTAATCTATTCACAGCTTTGTATCCACCTGCCCCTGCGCTTTCTAACGCAGCAATTCTTTGGGAATATGTTTTGAAATCTATAGGAATTCCTGCTGTTGCAGAATCAGCTGGTAACTTTTTTGCTGGCGGAGCTGCTGTTGTGGTTGGAGTGACTGCGGTGGTTGTTTGACTTGCTGATATAGTTGGTTTGGCTGCAGAACCCAAATTTGGTTCTGCTATAACTAATGATGCTGCTTTTGCCGCAGCTATCGCTGCCTCCGATGCAACGCTAGATTCTGGTGCATCGGATACAGTTGCTCTAACTCTACCTTGATATGTTTTTAACATCTCATATGTATCAGGATTAGATGCTATTTTCTGCAAAGCAATATTTTTAGCAACTCTATCTGGTGATATAAACGCATCTATTATATCTTTATATTCTTGCGGAAGTTCTTCATATTTGTATACTTTACCATCAATAGAATATCCTGTTGTCGTGCCACCAGAACCTTTTATGAGTTTCATACCGAATGTTTCTGCTACCTTATCAGCAGCTGCGCTCATATCACCTGCAGTTTTCCCAGATAGAATGTCCCAAGTTCCAGCTCCAATTAAACCAATTATTTGAGCTGGTGTGCTCGTCAATCTTCCAACGCCAAAAAGAAATCTACTGACTCCTGGTGGCAATCTGCGAACAAGATTTGATAATGTGCTAGAAGGCATATTTTGCTGAGTTGCTATGCGAGTAGCCTTTGATGTTGGTATATTAAATTGTCTAGGTGCCGCAGTTGTTGGTGGTGCTTTAGTAAATTGCCCAGCACCAGGTTGACCTTTTGGAATTCTGTATTGCGATCCTCTACCACGTGAATCATATTGTGGTATCTTAGATGCAGTTGTTGTTGGAACAGGCTTAACTGGTGATGCTGTTCCAGAACCAGGAGTTGGAAAATATTTTCTTCTTACATATCGATATCCTTTTCTCAAAGCATTTGCGGCGTCTTTAGCTGCAAGACCTAGCAATATTTTGTCCACTAAACTCAGTGAACTGTCACCACCGCTGCCTCCTCCGCCAACTGGGGCTGTTGTTGGTGCACCACCACCTGATCTACCTGCGCCACCTGCGCCACCTGCCGCGCCTCCTGCAATCGCCGCCGCAGCAATAGAGCTTGCTTCAAAATTGCTTCCTCGATCAGATGCAGATCTTATTCTTCTAGAGGCAGCGCTTCCTAAATTTATTTGTTGCAAAACAGCTAGTTGTGCTCTAATATCATCGATTTGGTATTTTACTGTTCTAGATCTAACAGTCATTCTAACAGCACTTAATGATTTCATCGACGCTGGCGTGAACTTTCTTTGATTTCTAAATGTTCCTAAATCATTGTATAGATTAAATATTAGTGCAGTATTTCTTTCAGTTAAATTAATTAATGTATTAATTTTGTTATTAAGTTTGACCATTGAATCAACAGTGTATTGTTTGAATCGTTTTTCTCTATCGATTGCCTTTTTTCTGTTAGATTCTTCTTGTCTCTCAAGTGGTGTGCCCTTACCGTATTTTGATTCTAATACACTAGCAAAAAAATCTGATCCAGTCAGCGATTTAGCCATAGAATAAACTGAAAATCTCATAGCCATA
>Ga0208974_1000581_pt1 | contig 14938 bp, 6 predicted proteins | sample GreLakmeER15MSRF_FD_187699 | JGI IMG/M metagenome (GOLD analysis project Ga0208974, IMG submission 187699) | Freshwater lentic microbial communities from great Laurentian Lakes, MI, USA - Great Lakes metaG ER15MSRF (SPAdes) | ecosystem: Environmental > Aquatic > Freshwater > Lake | place: Great... | reverse complement strand
CTTCCGCTCCTCGAGCCTGTGCAAGTCGGCCTCCAGCCGGTGAATCATAGCATTGCGCACGTCCACATCAATCTCGAGGCCGCGCGCATAGGCCAGCTCGCGCGTCTTATTATTGATGTCGCGCGTCATGCCCGCCGTCACGACCCGCACGAGCTCCTCCTCCGTCTCGGCCTTGCCCCCCATCTCGCGCACCGCGCCCGCGATGTCGTTCACGTTTAGCCGCTCCTGCACGGCCGGCGCCAAGAACGCGTGGAGCGCCGCAACCATGCGATTCATCTTGCAAATGTACGTGTACTCGCTCATTCGCGGCAGCTCGAAGGACGCGCGCACAAAGTCGTCGTTCCCCCTGATGACCATGAGGCGCAGGAGCTCCATGTCCATCAGATGCCGCACGCTGTACGAGATGTAGTTGACGCTGTTGTAAGCGCGGTAGCCAATCATGTCATAAGTGCTCGAAATCAGCCACATGAACTTGTACTGCATCATGGGCACTGCCGTGATTTCGTCGTGCGCCTCGTCTATGATTATACGCGAGAACCCGGGAATCGGCGCCACATTGTTTGGCCTCTCGCGGAACCGGTAATGGTCGCAAAGAACCTTGAAGGTCGTCGTCTTCATCACGATGCAGTCGTGCGACTCGAACCACTCGCGCACGTCCGAGTCGGAGGCAGCGGACGGCGGCATCTTGCTCCGGATGCATTTTATGTTGTCAATCACGCACGCCTTGAGTCGGGTCTGCCTCTCGAGAGCGTTCTTCCATTGTAGGAACACGGGGCCGCGCGGCACTAAAATCAGGGTCGTCTCGAACGTGTGGTCGTTCGCTATTTGTTGCGCGACCTCGGCGTCCGTTTGCTTGCAGACCACGCGGTAACTCGCTTGGCCCACGCGCGCTTCTCGCAGCGGCGGCACGTACGAGTAGACGTGGTCGGCATCGGTTTGAATTTGGTGCACGGGGTTTGAGGCGATGATGCCGAGCGCGGTCAGCGTCTTGCCGTGGCCAACGAGGTCACCGAGAATGCCCACGTTCCCTGTCGCCGTAAAGTGCCCCTTGAACCTCGATTCGCGCCCGTGGAAGTACACCGGCTGCGGGTCTTGGATGTTGTACGACACGCCGTCGCCCTTCTCCATCAGCACCGCTTTTGCAATCGCGGCCTTTTGATGCGCCTTGAGTTCCACGCGAATGCCTTGCGGTTGTGGCGCCATCGGCTCATTGGCCGTCAGCAGACGCGCGTACTCATGCGGTTGAGCGGGAGCTTGGACTTCCTGGACATCCTGGATAACTTCCATGTTTATGTTTTGGTGTAATGGCTTCTTTACTTGTGGGGCCTCTTAAATGGCGCTGCTTCCTTTTTTGGGGTTGGGTCGGGTCGGGTCGGGGGTGCGCCCCCGAGCGTCGCCCGCATCGGGTTTGTGCCCCTGAGCTTTGGGTTTGTAGGAGCATAAGACCTTGAGAGTATGTTTGTTTGCGCGAGTGGAAAAGGTAAGCGCTTAAAACATAAGTGTGAGACTCAAAAAAGATGGGTTGCCCTTTGAGAACATCTCCTGTTTTCAACTTGCTCACCGTGATTGTGCGCTCTTTGGCTCTGCTCCTACCGCATCTCGAAAGCGCGCTTGGACATAAGCGTGCTGAAAGAGCGCATGCGCGTCCAACTTCTTGCTCATAGGACGCACTCTATCAAAACGCGCGCACCAACTGCTGTTGTCACGGTCTCGAGCGCCTTTGCGACCGTGTAGGACATGCGATTAGTATTCAACACTTGCGCTACCGCCGTGCCCGCGAGGTCGGCTCCGCTCGTGAGCAAATCGCCGGCCGTTACCGAGCCTGTGACATAAATGCGCGTGCGCCCGCTCGTGACAAGCTTCCCGTTGCCCCATACGCCCGCCACGAGCACGTCGTTCGCCTGCGTGCATACTGCTATTTTTTGAGTAGTCGAGTAGCGCACGACCTCACCAAACACAGGGGTCGCACCAGGTGCCAGCTCACTCGCGTGCGCAATGTGCCCGCCGTTTGCGAGCGTCAAGTGCTCCGTGCGCGTGCCGCCCGCGACCACCAGCTTGTCCCCCGCCAGCTCCACGTTCGCGGAGAATCCAATGCCCACCGTCTCTCCGCCCAAGCCCAAGTAAATTTGCTCAGAGCCCTGCGACGTCTTGAGGAACGTGTTGCCGACGTTGACGTGGAAGTCGACCATCACGTTGGTGATGTCGTTGCCAATGAGAATCGGCTTCCGCGCCAAGAGAGCCGCCACGCGCTCGCTGTCAACATCAATCAAATCGTTGAAGTTGTTCTTCCCTATAGAAATCACGTCTCGCACGAACGAGTTGGCAAACGAATCGCTGCCAATAATAATGCTCTCATAAATGTCGTTGAGTTGCGCCGTGCTACTCGTCACCCCAATGTTGTTCCCGAGAATGATGCTCTTCTGCCCCGACGTCGTGAAAGTGCTGCCAATACAGATGTTGTTCACGCCCCGCACCGAAATACGGCTCCCTAGCACGACGTTGTAGTTGTTGTTGTCGTACGCGATGCTATTCGTATCGAGCGCGTTCGTGTTTATCAGCACCTCAAAGTTGCGCAACTCGAACGTATTCGCGTAATTGCTGAGAGAGTACGAGGCCTGCAACCCTGTGCCCGCACCGACATCGCCCACGAACTCGCGCGTGACTATGTTCGAGCTATCTTGCAAATCGGTCAAGAACGAGACGCGGTGCAGGCGCGTAAAGTCCACCGCCGGCAACGTTGCGCCCGCAAATATATTTCGCGCGGCATTCACGGCCTTGCTATCCTCAAAATTGTAATCCAAGTAGAACGCCGCATTTCCGGCCTCGTTGTTCACAAAGTACAGCGTATTAAATGTGGCGGCATTGAACGACGGTTGCAAGGTCGAGGGCACAGTTATGCTTTCATTACCATCGTACAACACGCGCTCCTTGCCAACGTCCAGCTTGAACAACACGTTCTCCTCGTCATCGCGGCCCTCGAGCACGTAGCGAAGCTGCTGGAGGCGCGCGATTTGAGCCGCCGCGGCCGCGTCTTCATATGCAAGCGTTTGTTTCGTCGCATACTCGAGGTACACGCCCACGCTCCGTCCCTCAAAGTTGCGCGCGCCCTCGGAATTCACGTCTATCTCGTACTCAAAGCCCTGCCTCGCGCTCGGTTGCGGGCGCGCCGAAAACGCCTCGGCGGCCACGTGCTTGTTGAGAGTCGCGCGCATCGTGCGCCGGAACAAGTGCGCGTACGCGGGCACGCTCGCGAGCACGTTCACATGCTGGTCAGGGCTCGCGTTCACAACAAATTCAAATGAGAGAGCCGGGTACGGTGCGCCGCCAAGCAAGATGCTCGCGTCAATGCTATATTCAAACGAATTGCCACCATAAACAACATCCGACACGATGTAATCCGCATCCAACACGTGCAAGTAGCCGCCGTCATCCGATATTGCCAGTTGATTGCTCGTGAACTGCCGACTGAGCGCGAGGTCCGCAACATTCGCGATGTACAAGTTGGCCTCGGCGAGCGCCAAAACAAGTGGCAGCGCGCGCAACGTGAACTCAAACGTGATGTTTCCCGCCGAAACGTCAAACGGACCGCTCGCAACACGAAGCTGGAGAGCATCGCTAAACTCTTCGCTGCCTAGATGTTGATAGACCACGCGCCCGCTTGTCACGTCCGAGAGCACGAAGCGCGTGGCGGGCGCCCCATCGACAAACATGAGCACTCCAAAGAGCGGCCGCTGCACCATGTAGAATACGAGCTCCCTCGACGTCGCTGGCACGTAGGACACGGCGCCAAGCAGCTCCTCTGCGCTCAACACGTAGCGGTCTGCCTGGTCGAGCGTTATTGCAAGAGGCGCGCTTGCACTCACGATTGGCGACGTAGACGACGGCACGCTCTTTACGATGCGCGTGTCGCTCACGAGAGTGCCCAATCCATCGGCCTCGAGTTGAAGCGCCCCATCATCAAGAGTCGCACGCCACGTGTAGCCAAGTTCCACGAGACTCAGCGACCGGTATATTTCCGCGCCGCTCTCGGGAAAGATGGACCAAAAAGGGCGCAAGGGCAGCGCGTACACGGGCGATGGGCGCCCTCCATACATCACTCTGAATTGCAGCGCTTCGTTTCTGAAGCCAAGAGGCGTGAGTGGTATGATGCGCAAAGTCGCGCGGTCCTCCAACTGAAACCTTTGGAGTTTGTCATAACCGCTGCCATCGACGAAAAACGCGTGCTCAAGGGGCTGCGCGAGCTCAATCGCAATGTCCGCGACACTAACCGGCAGAGAACCATCGTAAAGGCGCGCGATATCCGACCACCACGCACCAGTAAACACGTGCTCCGAGACTGTCGCGTTCCCGAGGCGCGCGATTTGCCAGGCGCTGCTGCTCGCGCTACTTATCAACGGAAAGTCGTCCTTGGCATACGACGACACGAGAAAGTGCTTGGTCACGCCGTTCTCTATGTACCGCAACCACGCTCTCTCGCTCGAACCAACCTGAATTTGCCACGTATCTATTGCCGAGGCCAACAACACCGTCACACCGCTGCTCGCGAAGATGGGCGATGCCGCGCGCGTTTTCAAACCCCAGCTGTCCGCCTGACTCTCGCCCACCTCACCATTCACGTACTCGCGGAAGCCACCGAATGTCACGTTTTGGGAAATCGCAAAGGCGCGCGGCGACAGGATGCTCGTCGGCGCGTAAGAGAGGCGCGTGTTGACGGCCTGACCGAGAGGGTGCGGTGCCGATGCGACAAAGACCGCGTTCCCCCTCAAGCCGCCCACTATGTTCTTGCTTGCGTCCGCGTAAAACCAGAGCATGTCGTGCGCTGCATTCACGCCGTCCGGCACGAAGACACTCGATGCGCTAACAGGCACGCGCGTGTCCGCAACAAAGCCGCCGCTCGCCGCGAGAAAATGCACGTGCGTCGCGCCCTCGGGCGGCACTTCGCCTTGAAGCAAGAGCGCGCGATATGTGATAGGATTTATCGTGACACTCGTATTTGCTACAACTTCGCTCGCGTATGTCGAGTTGTAGTTGTAGCCGTACGTGGCCAATGCAGAGTTCGCGTCGCCATAGGTCACGTTATACACGGGCGCGGCCTCGGCGGCGTTCGGCACGGGCGCGAGTATCAAGCCATTGGCCAACGACTCGTATGCAAACGACGTGACGGGCCCGACGTTGGACATGAGCCACGGCGCAGCTCCCGCGACGCCCGCCACGCCCACTATTTCTGTTCCCGAGTCGCTCGAGATTGCCAGATGATGCGTGCCTACGACGGCCGTGCTCATGAAAACTTCGACATTCGATGTCCCGTATGCACTACGCTCGATTTGGGCGCGGTCAAGTCGTCCTGTTGCGAGCGCGACGTCGTACGTTTGCACGACCGGTGTTGTCGCGATTCGTTCTCCGTACGTGTACACGAAGCGCGGCACTGCCTCTGCCCGGATTCGCGTGCTAACACTTATCAAATTGCTCGTGCCCGCGTACGTGTCGACGTATGCATCGAAAGCGCTCCGGTGTTGCTCCGTGCGCGTGAGAATGACGTTGCTCGTAACGAAAATATTGGAGGGCGCAACGCCATCTTCAACAGGCAGCGTGTATGCGGCCAAAGGAGTCGTCTCGCCCACAGTTATAGAGCGCGTGAGCACGTCGTCCAAGTCGATGAGCACGTTGCAATACGTGAACGTGTACTGGGGACTAATCAAGTTGACGTCTCCCAAGCTCTGGTTCTCAGTCGCGCTCGCAATTATTCGAAAGCTCTGGACATTCGAGTGGATTGTGACGAGGCCCACGGCCGCATTGTAGCTGTTGACAAGTGCGTAGTTGGATGACGGCAAGCTGATTTCATCGTGGCCATCGTCGGCCCCGGCCGCACTAGGGAGCGCGTGAAAGCGACTGCCAGATACGATGAAAGTGTTGGAGAGCGCGAATCGGCTGTCACTCGTCACCTCGTATGCATTGCCGAGCCACGCGCGCGTCTCTTGCGGAGGCTCCCATGGCGCGTGAATGTCCCGCACGTACAAGCCGCTGCCCGTTGTCGGTCGCGCGAATTGCACGTCTATGGTCTGAGCTTGCCCGTTTGTGTTCGTCACGAGCAGTTTTGCATCGTCGCTCTTGAAAGGGTGCGAGACGCGGTACGTGAAGCTTGATAAATTGGTTGTGGTACTGAAGAGCTCGCCGTATTGCGGCGCAACTAGAACACGAACGCTCGCTACCGCCAAGTTTGGAAGGGGTCGGCTGAGCGCCTCGTACGACACGGGCACCGTCATGTTGGACGCGAGCTCCCAGTTGGGATGGAGCACCGGTTGCGCGGTCGCCACTGCAACACTTGCCTCTGCTAACCCCACTTTGACGTCGAACGAGGACCCGACGAGCGCGTTCCCAAAGAGCGCCGATTGCCCGATGCTCGGGAATGTGCGTGGAATGTCATAGAACTTGTGCCGCCAAAAGTCGTAAGCGCTCGCCGCATTCGAGGCCCCCGTCCCGGTCGCACCCAACAAGAACGCGCGTTCGCTCGCCGCGCTCACAGGCACCGGTTGCAAGAGCACGCGCGTGTTGAGAGACAGGGGGTAGATGCCAAAAACGCTAAAAACATCATCTTCGATGCTTATTACTTGTCCACCGACGTCCAATGCATCACCCCCGGCGAGTTCTTCTATCAGTCTAAACACCGCATTCGATGCGTTTGCAAACAGTGCCTGGCCACCCGCCGATGCCGCCGTCGCCCACGCCACACGGGTCGCTTCCGTCGTACCAAGACCGTCGAGCCCCGCTACAGCCGTGTTCCAAGACAACTCGGTCACAAAGTCGGCATTTGACAAGCTGTAAACGTTTGCCGAGAGAGACGCGAGCGCCGGTGCAACGTTCGCGCGCGCTTGCCCTTCGAGGCCGGCGATAGCGTCGAGAGCCAAGTCGCTGGCCAAGCCATAGTATATCGTGTTGGAGGCATCGGGGAACGAATCAATGTCCTCGGCCACCATCGTGCTCACATCGCTTGCCGTGAACGACCCGTCGCTGGTTTGCCAGATAGCGCCACTCGGGATGCTTTGCACACGCACGAGCTCGTTCTCTATGTGTCTCGGCGCGTACAAGAAAAGCTCTTCGTCGAGCGCAATCACGTTGGAGGCGGGCACGACATTGGGCACAAACAAACGCACGTCGCCTTGTGCCACGACGTAGGCATTGCTCTCTGCAAACTTGAAGCCGTAATTGTTCCCTGTCACGGTCTCGCGCATGACTTGCACCGGTCGCACGGCAAACGCATCGCTCTCTGCGAAAATGGCCTCGAGCGGGAGCTCATAGTAGAGCGCGTTCGTGCCGACATTTGACAAGCGGCCCCACGTCGGCGGCATCGCAACCTCGAACACCACGTTGCACGTGCTCGATGGGGCGGGCGGCATGTCTACAGCGGTCACATCAACAGGATAGCTCCACGCGGGCTCTAGAGCTTGCTGCTCCCCGACGCTTTCAATCGGCAAAGCTACATTGCCAGTGACCGTTGCCAGTGACCTCGGTATACGCGCGCGCTTGGGCGTGAAGTAGGGGATTTGCACGCTCTGGGACCCTAATGCAACGACATTCACTGTGCACGCTGTCGGAGCCAAGCTCACTGTGATTCCGTGCGATTCAGCGTACGCATCACTTGTAGTTGCCGGTGGCGTTGATGGCACAGCCGCGGGCAAGGCGAAGGACGCACTCACGCTCGATGCCCACGCCGCCGCGTACGTTGGCTTCGGGCCCAGCCCGACTGTGGTCAAACCATGCGTGATAGCGTATGCACCGTCCGGCGCGTTCTCTAACAAGTCGTAGCCCACGTCCGCATCAAGTAAGTTGATAGGGAGCCGCGACGAGTTACTCAAGCTCTCGGTCAGATAGCCCGCGACCGCAGCCGTCGAGTATGTTGTGAGTCCATCGGGCGTCTGTAAAATGTCAAAATAGTCGATGTTCGAGGCGCCGAGTTTCAAGGACGCATCCGTTTGCACAGCGTTCGTGTAAGGACTGAGCAACGGGTCTTTGAAGAAAATCACAGAGTCGATGGTGATGTCCTTGCCCACGACGACCGAGTTGTCGGCATCGCTGAAGAGCTCGTTCCCAATCAGCACAGACGCGAATCGCTCGTTGTCGATGTTGCAGCCGATGCTGATGGAGCGGTCGCTCGTCGTCACGGCCTCCGTGCCGATGGCGATGCCATATTCCACCGAGCCGCTGAACGAGTCCGCGCCACCGCCGATAAACACGCTTGCCACGCTCGCGTGCACGTGCCCTCCGACATTGGCTCCGATGGCCACCGTGCGCGAGCATGATGCGCGGCCGCCGCTCAACGCCCTCGAGCCGAGCAACACGTTGTCGTCGCCCATCACGTTCGAGCCAGCGTTCGCGCCCACTATTACCGAGCGGCGCCCCGCGTACAGACTCGCCGCGCTCTCGCCGATTATCACGCCGCCGCTCACGTCTGCAGCACCGCTCGCGACCCGCGACCCCAAGAGCACCGCGTCCGACGCAGTCGCGCCCCGTCCAGCGCTCGCACCGATAGCCACCGTGTTGCTCGAATACGAAGAATATTGTAAGGCAAATGCTCCTAGGGCCACCGAATACTCCCCCGCCTCTAGGAACTCGCACGCCTTGTACCCGACGACCGTCATGCCGCTGCCCGTCGCGTTGGAGTAGCCCGCGTACGCTCCAATCATCACGCACTCGCTGCACGTGAACGCGGCGCGCATGGTCTGAAAGCCGAGCGCGGTGTTGAATGAGCCCGAGCGGTTGTTTTGCATCGCCTCGGCGCCCACGGCCGTGTTGTAGTCGGCGTCCAAGCTGCGCTCGAGCGCGCGATACCCGACGGCCGTGCTAGAAATGGCAGTCGCCTCTCTGAGAACATGCGCCCCAATGCCCACGCACTGCCGGCAATCGCGCATGGCCTCGCCGGCCGCGTACCCCACGAGCGTCGTCTCGTAGGAGCGGTCGGCACTCGCACCCGCGCGCGTGCCCACGAAAACTGCGAGCGACAGTTGCCTCGCATTCTTGCCCGCCTCGAAACCTATCAACACGACGTCAGACGCTTGCACATTCGCTCCCGCTCCGACGCCCGTGAACACGTTGCGCGACCCCGCACTCAGCTTTCCGGCGAGCTCTCCAACACGCACGGTATCGAGCGCGCGCGTCGACACATCGTCCGCCAGTACCGTCGGGCTCACGCCTCCCAATGATAGCCCTGCCATATTCGCACCACTCTAATCTAATTTGTGCCGCCTTTATTTTGCGTGTGCTTTCTGCACGCAATCTAAAAATTATGTATTCACGCATGATAAATGTCTTTTTCACAGTCGCTTTCTATGCTGAGCAAAAGGCTCACGGTTGCGTCCGCATGCGTATCACGGACGGCCTCTTGGAGCGTGTCGCGAACGACGGCGGTCGCGCACCAATCATTGAGCAAGCCGGCCAAGTGCGCGTACGTGCACTCCGGCATCGGCTCCGCAACGTGCCCTACGCGCATGGTGACCGCATTCCCGCAAATGGACAACCGAACCGGGCGCTCTCTCAGAATGCCCTTGAGCTCCGTGCCCGTGAGAGGAATGTCGGATTTGTAGAAGAGTGCGCGCGGCGGGGTTATTGCGTGGGCGCTTGCGCGTGTGCGTGCCTGTTTACAAGAAACAAGACCCCGGTTTGCTAGCATCTGTAATGTACTACTCATTTTTCTTGTACGGGCACACGACCTCTTCATCGATGTACGTCTTTTCGTTTAAGTCATCGTCAACAATCACCACGTGCGCGCTCTTCGTGTGCTCATAGCTCGGCGCACCAAGCCGGCGCTCCCACCGCACGAACGCGAGCCAGATTGCGAGAGTTCGCGCGCGCCAATTCAGCGGCAGGCTCATCGACTTTATGATTGGCTTGAGCTCCGCGAGCGCTGGATTGTTGTCGACAGTAATGTCCATGATGTCAATGTCCTCTTTGTGCGCCTCGACGTACGCGCTCAGGAACACGATAATCGCGGCCTCACTGAATGCCCACGCGTCATGTAGGCTCTTAATCTGAAGTGCGGCCATAAAGTGCGCCGGAGAGACCGCGTACGTCGCGTAACATGCTTCGCGCTTCTGCCACACACGAAACACGTAGATGCCCGTGTCTAGCGGCCGGTGCGTGAAGCCGTACGTAAAGTGACGCGACCACGATGCAAACATAGGGAACATGGGTGCGTACTGCGGAACCACGATGCGCGCCTCGGGGTGAACGTAGTGCATGTCGATAATCATGTTGGGCCACATGAGGCGGAATGCGTTCATAAAGCGCTCCAAGTACATGCAGAGCGCGCACCACGCCATCGCGAGCGCCAGCAAAACATTCGTGTACGAGCTCACAATAACAGGAAGGATTCCGTGCACGGCCATTATCGTGCTAATAGTGTGTGTTCGCGCGAATATCTTTAAGTAGCTAATGCCAAGCCCCATTTACACAAAAAACGATTTGCGTCGCATAATTTAAAGCACGCCGCATATATGAAAACAAATCAAATGGATGTCAATAGCCTGATTCTGCGTTTCCGCAAGGGCCTCACGCTAGAACCAAATGACGTGGCCACGCTCTATGAGCAAGCGAGCGATGCGTACTACAACAGCCAAGTTGCCGTGCTCGAGGACACCGAGTTTGACGTGCTGAAGGCAAAGCTCAAGGCTATTGACCCGAAGAACCCGCTGCTCGCCAAGGTGGGCGCGCCCATTCTCGGCGAGCGCAAGGCACAGCTGCCCTACTGGATGGGCTCCCTTGACAAGATTCGCGACGACACGAAGGCCGTGGACAAGTGGAAGACCAAGTACGCGGACCCTCCTTCGTACGTCGTCAGCGACAAGCTCGACGGCAACTCGGCGATGCTGGTGCTCGGGCCGAAGCAAGCCACGCACATGTACAGTCGCGGCGACGGCAACATCGGCCAAGATTGCTCCTCGCTCGTCAAGCTCATGCAGGGCGTTCCAGAAGCGCCGCCCTCCAAGCTCGTGGTTCGCGGCGAGGTGATTCTATCGCGCGCCTCGTGGGAGGCTCTGAAGCACAAGGGCGCCAACGCGCGCAACGTGACCGCGGGCGCCATGAACGCGAAGAACCCGGACATGCAAATCGCGAGAGCGCTCGAGTTCGTGGCCTACGAGCTGATGGAGCCCAAGGGCAAGCCGCCGTCCGAGGGCCTCGCCTATCTCGCGTCCCTCGGCTTCCGCGTGGTGCCGCACCAAACGTGGCAGGCGGCAAACCTCAACGTGGAGGAGCTGAGCGCGCGCCTCGTCGACCGCCGCGCCAACAGCCCCTACGAGATTGACGGCATCGTGGTCATGCACGACGCGCCCAACCTGAAGACCGTCAAGGGCAAGAACCCGAAGCACGCGTTCGCCTTCAAGAGCGTCGTCACGCACGAGGAGGCAGAAATCATCGTGTCGGGCGTCGAGTGGAACGTGAGCAAGGATGGCCTCTACAAGCCCATTATTACCTTTGAGCCGGTCAACTTGAATGGCGTGGTGATTCGCAAGGCCACGGGCTTCAACGCGGCCTTTATCACGAGCAACGGCATCGGCATCGGGGCGCGCGCGAGCCTCATCCGCTCCGGCGACGTCATTCCCAAGATAACGCGCGTCATCTCGCCCGCGCCCGGCGGACCCCTGCTGCCACCCGACGGCACGTGGGAGTGGGCGGGAGAGACGCACGTGGACATCCGCGTCCCGCTCGGCGCCACGCACGAGAACGGCGCCATCGCAGTGCGCACGCTCGACCACTTTGTGAAGCACATGGACATCGAGTTCGTGGGCCGCGGCATCTTGGAGAAAATCGTGCCCGTCGCACCAGACATTAAGAGCTTCATGGCGCTGGATGCAAATGCGCTGAAGGACATCGTGGGCGCAAAGAACGGCGTCAAGATTGCGCATAGCATCGAGAAAGCAAAGACGCACGCCACGTGCGAGCAGTGGATGACCGCGAGCAACATGTTTGGCCGCGGCGTGGGCTCTAAGAGAATCGAGGCCATCGTGATAGCGTACCCCGAGGTGCGCAAGGGCAGCGTTCTAGCCAAGTCTCTCACGACCGCCGTGCCGGGCGTCGGCAAGAAGACGCTGGAAGAGTTCATGGCCACGCTTCCCGCGTTTCACGCCATGATGAAAGAGATTGGCGTGCGATGCATGGCACCCGCTCCGCAACAACAAGCACCATCAAGTTCAAACACGAAGTCAAAGCCCAAATACGAGGGCGCGGTCGTCGTGTTCACCGGCTTCCGGAACAAGGAGTGGGAGGCACTGATTAAGGCGAGCGGCGGCAAAATTGCAGCAACAGTGTCAGCCAAGACCACGCTGGTGGTGGCCAAGGACCCCGAGGACACGAGCGGCAAGCTCAAGCTCGCGCGCGACTTGGGCGTCGAGATTGTGGGCATGGACGAGTTCAACGCGCGCGTTTGATTTAGCTAGCTTGGGCCCAGCAACCGGTTGCCCAAAAATCGCTAAAAAAGGACACGCGCTCTGTAATTCACTCACTACACACACACACGGCACACACGCGCAATCGCTCGAACAAAAAGCAAAGATGATGCTCACTCGTGGCGCTTCTCGCCTTGCTGCTCTCACGGCCGGCGACCCTATGGCGGGCTCGAACGCGACCATGCAGTCGGCACTCGACCTGGTGCGGAAGCTGCGGAAGGAGGCGCCGACCGAGAAGGACCTTGACGAGCTCTCCAGCTACAAGAAGAGCCTTCAGCAGTTCCGCCTCATCCCCGGCATCGAGGAGCACTTTCTCACGCATTACGTTGTTGCAACCGAGCTTCTCAAGCTCATCTACGAGATTGAGAGCGAGAACGAGAAGTAAAAAACATCTCAAAAGCAAAAAAAAGAAAAACAACTTGGGTTTTGGGCTGCTTCTTTTTACGTACGCACGTTTTGGGTTTTACCCGACGTATAGTTAAACCATGGCATCTGGCGGAGCTTACATCAGCGATGGAGGAGCATACATCAGCGATGGAGGAGCATACATTAGCGATGGAGGAGCATACATTAGCGATGGAGGAGCATACATTAGCGAAGGCACATACGGCTGCGTGTTCACGCCGCCCCTCGCGTGCACCCTAAAAGGCAAGACCACGAACGCGAAGGTCGTGGGTAAGGTGTTTTCGAGTGTGCAAAGTGCGAATGATGAAGTGAAGGACGTCGCGCGTCTTCGCAAGTTCGACCCCGACTATAAGTTCACAGTGCCGTACGTCGGCAAGTGCCAAACTATGAAGCGCGATTTTTTGCCGGCGGATGAGACGGACAAGTGCATAAAGCACATTGTGAGTAATAGCCTCGCGTACGAGCAACTTGTATACCAACACGGTGGCTACGAGCTCGCGAGCTTGTTCGCGCAACCCGCCACTGTAACAGCAAATATTGACGAGGTGATATGCGCGTTCTTGCCTGTGTTCGAGGGCATCAAACGTATGCAAGACATGGGTTTGGGGCACCTAGACATCAAGCCGCCAAACCTTTTGCTTGACAATTCGCAAACGCCGCTGCGCGTGAACTTGATTGACTTTGGGTTGATGGACAAGCTTGTTGATTTGAAGACGCGCACGTACATATTGCAGCACCCGTACGTCTATTTTCCACCCGAGTACAGGATTTTTGACTGCGCGCGCAAGGGCATTCACAATGTTCCCACCGTGCTTAGCGCGTGCTGGAGCAATCTGAATAATCTCACTCTAGTTCTGTTTAAAAATTGGATGAACAAGAGATGGCCTGGCCGTGCGTATGTGCTAGAGATGGAGCGAGCCGTGCAAGAGCAACTACAGAAACCCCTAAAAGAGCTCGCGTCCGACTTTGACAATGTGTTCGCGAAGAAGGCCGACGTCTACGGTCTCGGCATCACTCTCATCGAGGTCGTCTACCGTCTAGAGTTTCAGCGCAAGCTGCGTACAAAGTCGAGCAGTCTGTTCGAGAGCTTGATGAGCGAAGTGCTGTTGCCAATGGTGCACCCCGATGCCTACAAGAGATTCAACATTGACCTGGCAATATCAAACCTAAAGTCTGTGATGCGCCGCGCTTCTCTTGCGCACGTTCCTGTTCCTGTTCCTGTTCGCACACGCACTCGCACCCCGGCTCAAATCCCTAAGGCCCGCATTCCTTCAATCATACCAACGCCCATCCAAGTTACCCCTCTTTTCGTGGCCCCGCCACAAGCAGCCCCCGTCGTAGCCAAAGCTCCACTAGAGCCCCACTTTCTGACCAAAGCCGATTGTGAGAAACTTAAAGTAAAAGAGATTCGCGCAATGCTTGAGCTTCATGGCTTACCCAAGTACGGGACTAAGGAAAAGATGTGTGCGCGACTCACCAAGAAAGCGGCCAAAGAGAAACTGAAGCAAGATATTTTGAAGGACGAGAAGCTACTGAAGAGCGCATGGCCAAAGTCAAAGACCGGGCCAAAGTCAAAGACCGGGCCAAAGTCAAAGACCGGGCCAAAGCTTGAGTCCAAGCCTGAGCCAAAGCAAAAGTACGCAAAGGACTTGAGTAAGTGCAACAAACCAGAGTCGCAAGGGGGATATAGTATTGTGGAGCTAAGAGCCTTGGCAAAGGAGCTCGGTCTCAAGCACCAACTTCGACGCAAGGAGATATGTAATGAACTTGTTGGAATGCCAACTATTGCGTGATTATAAACCCCACCCCGAAAATCCCAGTAACAACATCGTGGGCCCTCCCAGTAACACGTTTTTGGGCCCTTTTTAGGGGTCCGACCTTGATTTTTGGGTGGACGGACCTCCGAAAACAAGACCACTACCGTAAGGGCTCTCACATACCAAAATCCGAGAGGTTGCGTGCTTGTTACTTTTTCACGCCGTGTTTTATTGATTTGAGATTCTAGTTGCGTCGAAATAGGAAAATCGCAGCTTTTTGGGGAGCATGGATGCTACTTTTTGTTGCTTCCGAGAGACTTGCCGTTCTTAACTTTCACA
>Ga0208974_1000577_pt1 | contig 14957 bp, 32 predicted proteins | sample GreLakmeER15MSRF_FD_187699 | JGI IMG/M metagenome (GOLD analysis project Ga0208974, IMG submission 187699) | Freshwater lentic microbial communities from great Laurentian Lakes, MI, USA - Great Lakes metaG ER15MSRF (SPAdes) | ecosystem: Environmental > Aquatic > Freshwater > Lake | place: Great... | reverse complement strand
AGTAGCAAGAGTTACGCCATCAAGGACATCTCCATTTTCAAGATCAGAGGCGAGTGTTACGTTTGCAGTTGTTGCTGCTCGTACAGATGCTTTCCAATCAATACCTTGTGCTGCTGAGTCTACATAAGCCTTTGTTGCTGCATCTGTTCCATCAGTTGGTGTACCAAGACCTGTGATCTTGTTTGTACCCATTGCAATTGCACCAGACATGGTGCCACCAGCAAGTGCTAGTTTATTGCCAAGATCTGTTGTCAATCCTGAAATCTTTGACTGTGCAATTGCTGCTGCTGAGTTAATGTCAGCATCTACGATTGTATCGTTAGCAATCTTTGCTGAGGTTACTGCACCGTCTGCAATTTTTGCTGTTTCTACAGAGTCTGCAGCAAGTTTACCAGCAGTTACGTTAGCATCTGTAATTTTTGCTGTGGTTACTGCGCCATCTGCAAGTTTGCCAGTGGTTACGTTTAGGTCTGTAATCTTTGCTGTAGTTACTGCATTGTTTGCAATCTCTGCTGTGTCTACTGCTGAATCTGCAATCTTAGCATTTGTAACTGAGTTTGCAGCAAGTTTTGCATCTGTTACGTTAGCATCAAGAATCTTTGCAGTTGTAACTGAGTCTGCAGCCAATTTTGCTGCTGTAACATTTGAGTCAACAATTTTTGCAGTTGTTACTGAATCTGCAGCAAGTTTTGCTGCTGTTACGTTAGCATCAACAATCTTTGCTGTCTCTACAGAGTCTGAAGCAAGTTTTGCTGCTGTTACGTTTGCATTTGTAATTTTTGCGGTAGTTACTGAATCTGAAGCAAGCATTGTTGCTGTAACTGTTCCAGTATCTCCAGTAGTAATAACTGTTCCATCTACGTTTGGAAGTGTAATTGTACGGTCTGCTGTTGGGTCAACTACTGTAAGTATTGTCTCATAAGCGTCTGCTGTTGCACCTTCAAATGTAATTTGTGTATCAAATACTCCAACTGCTGCTGGGGCTGACCATTCAACACCATATGTAGCAGATGAGTTTGCTGTAAGTACTTGACCGTTTGTACCAATTGCTAAACGAGCAACTGCATCGTTTGCACTGCCTACTAATAAATCACCCTTAGCATCTACTGTGCCTGCTGTGATTATGTTCTTTCCATCAACGGTCGCAGTTGATCCCTCAACTACCAGTCCCGCTTTTACTCTAAAATCTTTTGTTACGGTTGCCATCTTTTATCTCCTTGGGTTAAGCCTTTAATCCCATACGCATGTAGCGTAGAGTTATAGGGGTTTGTCCTCCCACTGGAATAACAGTTAGTGAAACTGTATCTCCAGCCCTTGAAACAGAGATGGTGCCAATATTCCCATCGTTATCAATTGTTGCATATTCTGTAACTGAAACATCTGTTCCATCTACAAGAATATTCATCTCTGTGGCGTAAAATTTATTTGCGCCTCCAGAAGTCTTTTTAATTGAGATTATGTATCTCATTGATCTAAATTCACTTGCTAAAAAGTTGTCAAATACTGTTGAGTTTTCAATGCCATTAATTGTTGACTCGTTGTTTCCAGAACTACCTAAATCTGTTGCTTGTGCTGATAGGGTATCAATTAAATCAACATAGTTTAACTCTGTGGGTCTATCCCCAGTTTGAAATAATGCTTTGACTGCTGAGAGTGATGTTCTGGCCATACTGGAATTATATCATATTTTTAAAGAATATAATTAGAGAAACCAATTATTTGAATACCAATTCCTGGTGGATTTGCTGGATTATATCCTTCAATACCAATGTTTGTAAGTCTAACTCTAAATGGCAAAATTGATTCTGGTGTAATAACGTTTGCATAGTTTACTTTTTCAAAACTTGAAACAATTCTGTCTAAATCAGAAACTACAACGGAATTGGTTAATGCTGTAACGGCAAAAACTGTTCCTAAAGCAATGCTAGATAGTGTTGAATTAAAAGGTTTTATATTAGATGGGGTTGTTGTTGGATTTAAATCTTCTACAGAAAAAACAATAGCATTTGATATATTGCTAATTGTTGCAATAGCCATTGTTATGACTCCTGATCTGTAACTTCACCTATCATGCTCATTTCACCTTGACATACCGTCCAAACACGAGTAGCGTCAGATAATTGAACATCAAATACGTCGCCAGTTCTTAGTTGCTTAGATTGTGCTGGTGATATGGTTACTGTGAATTCTCCTGGATCATCAAACTCTGTTGCATATGGAGTTACGCTAAATATTAAATCAGTTCCTACGTTATCTGAATACCGTCTAAAATCTGCCTTTATATCCCAGCCAGTAATGTCTCCACTTTCATCATTTGTATAATCTAATTCATTTCCAAGATCATCTTCTACATAAATTCTAAAAGAAGCGCTATCTCCAATAACAACTGTCCAGTTAACTAGTGGAGGAATGTTTCCAATATTGTAAGTTGATCCACCTGTTGGTTGAGGAGAGATTGAAGACTCATCGGGGTTTCTATATGTAGCCATTATTTAATTATACCATTAAGCAAGTCCATTTTTTAATGCCCCCCAAGATCCATTACCTTTTGGTTGTCCAACAACTAATACTCCAGTGGTTGAATTAGATTTTGCTACTATTGCTACTGCGCCAGAACCAGTTGCTGGTTGTGTTGCAGTTAATCCTCCAGTAGTTCCTACATAAAGAATATTTCCAGCAGAATAAGAATTTGTATTGACGTCAGTAAATATTCCAGATGTAACTACAACACCGTCAGTGCCGTTACCGATTGCTGATTGTGCTAATCCTAATACTGGAAATGTTGCAAGATTTGTTGCTACCGATTTTGCAACGGTAGGTTTAGTAGAAAACCCAGTAATATAAACTGGATCACCTTTTGCAATATTTACACCACTAACATTTTTAACTTCTATTGTATGATATGGCAATCCAACTGTTGGAAGAATTAACTCAATTTGCTCTGCTAAATCTTGTAAATCTTCATGGATATTTACTGGATCGCTAGAAAGCGGAAAAGGAAGATCATAATTTGCGGTTACACCAGATGCCATAATCTTATTATTATACCACTTGATGACACTATATTTTAAATAAAATATAATGAGGTATTGATAAAGTTGACTTAAACCTTCAAATCGTGTTATAATTAATACACTACCGAAAGGTAGTTTTTGTTTCTAAGGAGGTAATACTAATGAGAAACATTGAAAAAAAGGTTTGGTTGGGGTTACTATCTATTGTTGGCATAATTGCGCCTTTTGGCAATTCTGCTAATGCTTTAGATAATAATTTATTGACTAAACAAGCCTTAAAAGTCGCTCCAGCCCCTCAAGGGGCTTTTCTGGTTTCTAAGGATAAAATATTAAAAAAATATGAAAATGCTCATAAATTAACTGATAGCCAGTTAGTTGACCTATTAAAGGCTATAGGATTTAAAGGTGATAAATTAAGAACAGCATGTGCAATCGCAAAGGCTGAATCCAATGGAAGACCTTTTGCTTTTAATGGCAATTCAGAAACTGGTGATAGTTCTTATGGTGTATTTCAAATAAATATGATGGGAGAACTGGGTCCTGATCGAAGAGAAAAATTTGATCTTGATTCTAACGCTGAGTTATTTAACCCAGTTACTAATTCAAAAATTACATTTCACATGACTAAGGGTGGAAAAGATTGGTCGGCATGGAGTTCTGTAAATGGACCACGATATCAAGAATGGTATAACAAGTCCCCCTGCAAAATATAAAAATTAAATAAAAATACCCCCTTGGTATAATCCTTGGGGGTATTTTTTATGAAACTTTACTTATTATGTACCAAGTATCCATCTGCAATAAACCAGTCTTGTGGTTCACAACTTATTGCATACATTGTAGAAGGCTCTTCAACTATTTGAATTGCTTCTACTAAAGTTTCTAATATGCTTCCATCTTCATTAACATTAATTAAGTAGTCACCTTCATGAATTACACCTGATGGCATAACTTTGTACTCTCCTGTGCTTGTCTTAACAAACATTGGTTGCTCTAGAGAGAACCTACCGTTTGTGTCATTGTTAAAGTATATGTATGCAGACAAGTCCTTGGCGGTAATCGCTGTTACAACGGTTTCAACTAATCCAGATGTAGATGTCAAGGTTGGTGAATTAAAGTCTTCTGGATCAACCTCAAGACTAAACTGATGATCATTTGCTACTTCTGCAAGGTTTATTGTGTAAAGAATATCTCCTACGGAAATGTCTTTTACTGCAACTAGGCCAGTAGATGTTTTAATTAATGTATCTTCATAAATACACTGCGGTCCTTGACTAAATCGTGGGAAGTTAGGGAAGAACGGCGGGAAGAACGGGAAGAACGGGAAGAATGGGAAGAACGGCGGGAAGAACGGGAAGAACGGGAAGAATGGGAAGAACGGTGGGAAGAACGGGAAGAATGGGAAGAATGGGAAGAACGGCGGGAAGAATGGGAAGAACGGTGGCTCAACAACAAAAGATGGAAAGAATGGAAAGAATGGAGGGAAGAAAGGACCTGCTGATACTGGAGAAACAGAGTTGCTTGCTTCTGAAAAATCGGAATCTAAAATAGTATTATTTAATTTAACTGTAAAAGTATAAGAAGTACCACTAGACAATCCAGTAACAACAATTGGTGATTCAGATCCAGTATTAGAAATTGAACCAGGGGATGAAACGACGGTATATGTTAAAGAAGAACTTGGCTTACCCAAATAACTTGGTGGTGTAAATGTTACAGTTGCTTGAAGTTCACCCGCAGTTGCGGTTCCAATTATTGGTGTTCCTGGTTTACGACCAGCAGAAGATGATACGGGTCCTAGTCTTGGCATTATGCAACTAAGTCTCCAAGAACAACCCAAGAGTCGGTAGCACGTTTAATACATACGGCAGATGACCATTGTGCTCTTAATTTTAACCCTGGAGATCCATTTACAGTTGTAGTTCCTGGAGTAGTTGCTGCAATTGTTACCTGTCCTGTACCTGTTTGTAAAATTGTAATTTGTGCACCTGTTGCAAATGCTTGATTGGCGTTTGTTGGAATTGATAAGGTAACTGCAGAAGAACTTGATACTTCAACCATTTTTCCATTATCAGAAAGAACAAGTTCGTAAGCAACTGTTTGGGCATTGATTGCAAGATTTATAACTGGAGCAGTTAATGTTTTATTGGTTAATGTTGCGCTATTGATAAGTGTAACTTCTGGTGTTGTCCAGGCTAAACCTGATGCCGCTGCAGAGTTAGCAGTTAAAACTGTTCCATTACTTCCAACAGATAAAACAGATAACGTGTCATTTGCTGAAGCAGAAAGTAAATCACCTTTAGCAGCAAAATCTGTATTTTTTAAAGTTGAACCAATGTCAATTGCAGTTATTTGACTTTGTAAATTATTAATTGTATAAGCAATAGATGGATTTACTAAAGATCCAGTAGATGCATTTGCAGTATTATAGGAATAGTCTCCGTAGTGATATAGACGTAATGCTGCTTGTATATCGGCAGGATCTGATAATCCTGGAATTTTAGTTGGTACTAAAGTACCTATCGATTCTGCTGCCATATATCACCTCATTAGAATTATATCATAAAGATATAGACTAAGACTCCTCATCCACTGCTATAATTGTTATAAGTAGATGTGTTGTAACTTCTCCCTCTAAAACTGCCCAATCTCCATACGGCCCAGAATCTATATTTGTTCTGTGCTCAACTGCTTTAAAGTTTATAACTAAATTATCACTGTCTTCAATAATTGCGGGTATGCTCATAGAGGCTGCAACTGGATTGTCATTAACAATGCTAAACTGAACACTAAAATTGTTAGCGCTCAATGGTGTTGCAGTAGATGTAATAATATTTGAAATTGGAATTACAATTTGTGCAATTCCATTAGTGTAAGTAGTTACGTAATTAACTGAATAAATTGTTGGGTTTAACTCTAAAACCTCAATCCAAAGATTTCCTCCAGGTTGTGAAACGTACTGGTATAAATATCCATAGTCTGCACCTGGAGAAACGTTAATATATAAATCATTTAATAATGGGGTTTGTCCAATTTCAATAATGTTGGGATTGCCTACTCCAACAAATACTTGGCTACCACGAGTTCCAGTAGCACCAACATCTACTAATAATTCTACAATTTCTGGGGGGCCAAGAACTGTAATGTCATCATTATTTAATAAAACATCAGGCATTAAACCGCACCAGTAATGTCATTGGTTACTGTAATTGAACCAGCCAGTAGTGTATAAATTTGTGTTCCGTTTGTAATTTGAACGTCATAGACATAAGTTCCTGCTGAAAGTGTTCTTCCAATTGCTGGAGTAATTGTGCATGTTACGATGTCTGTTGTTGTATTAACAACTGTAACAGCAGCAGTTTGAGTACCGCTTGGACCTGATTGATTTGCGATTGTAAAGGCAGCGCTATAACCTGTTAAATCAAATGTTTCGCCATTTGCGGTTTTAGGGCGAACGACAAATTGAGCGGTATCGCCACGATAATAATTAAAACTATAACTGCCTGGAAATGCCATTATTCCTCCTACCTCATTATACCACTAACAAATAGAAATATAGATGTTATTTAAAACTATATTACTTTCATTGTCTGCTCGAAATTGAATAGTACCACCTAAACTTTTTATTCTTTGAGCATCTATATATAAGGTTTGAGAATAAGACATGTCATATGAATATTGATATTTTAAGGTTCCTACATACCCTGTATTTATTTTTTCATATTCTGGTGTAAAAACTCTAGCCCAAACCTCTGTATTATTCATATAGGTAGTTAAAGTAAAGTCATATCTTATGTCTACTTTAGATCCTACTTTCAAACTTTTAAAATTAAAAGATTTTGCCACATCATTCCATAGGGATGTCGAATTTTGTGGAAGATAGGTTTCATTACTTTCTTTTTCGTCTTTTTCAAAATTAATAGAGACCCATCCATCATCTCCTCTGTCTGGACCAAGTCTAATTTCGCCTAAATTTTTATTTTTATAATATGCCCATCCTGGATATTGGCCAGATGCGCTATCGTATCCTTCAGCACCTTTTCCTGGCTCTCCACGTTCACCTTGTGGTCCTGGTTTTCCTTGATCTCCTTTATCACCCTTTTCTCCTTTGGGACCTTGATCTCCTTTATCACCTTTGGGACCTTGATCTCCTTGTTGACCCTGTATTCCAGGAACAGCGATATATTGTGTATTAACTTCTTGAGTGCTTTGTACCGCTTCAGAATATTTTTTCTTTTTTGAAACGTCTGGAAAGTCCATGCTTTTAGCCATGGGAAAATTATTTCTTTACTTTAAATATTTTTTTACCAATTTTAATAATTGGTGGAAGGTTATCTTTTTTTGCTGATATTTTTACTATTGGCATTATAGACCTGTACTGATATCACCTAGTACACATATGGTTCCAATTACTGGAGTCCATACGGTATCTGCATTTTGACCGCTGCCACCTTCAATTATCACTTGTAAGTCAAATTGCAATTCAGCAACAATTGAACGGTATCTGGTACCACCCCAGTCTTTAGTCGTATTTGCTGGAGCAAAAATTTCAACATATCCATCACCGTCGGTAACAATAAGTTGATCTAAAAAATCTCCATCGGAATCATAAGATGTAGCCTTGTATGTCCAGTCTGAAGTATCGTATGGTGTGACTTCATCATCTTCAAAAAATTCTACTTTAAGGGTTGCGCTATCACCACGGACTACTGTCCATTGAACGTTTGCTGGGCTGGCGCCATGTTTTTCAATAGTAGATACGCACATAATATTTGATTATACCATAAAATATGCTAAACACCTAGGCGCTGTGGGGGGGGTGGGGGCAACCTAGGTGCTAGCACTTTAATTATAACATTATTTATATTATCAAATATGCGTATTTGTAACAAAAAGTTATAATCCAGATATATCTAAATTGTTATAAAGTTGTTATAAAGTTTGTCGGTAAAGTTCAAAAAATCCAGAAGTTATAGTGTATACTTAAAAATATAAAGAAAAGAATATACTGTAAATAAGTTTTTAAAATATCTTTTATATATAATATATAGAGTTACTTAGAATGATCTTTTAAATGTTCGATCATTAAGTCAAAAATTTTTTCACTCTTCATTTCTAATCCTGTAATTTGGTCCTTGATCGAGGAGCCTCCGTTGGGCTTCATTTCGGCGAGAATATCTTTAACGTAATTTTTAATAACCCATCTTACGCCAACGCCAACAATTGTAAATATGGACAATATAGTTAAAATTAATTGTGCCCAGTCTTCAGTTGTCATGAATCCAATTATAACATTATTTATTTAAATTTTGGCGGGAATAAAGCAAAAGCCGAAAATGAGATAACAAACCTCATATCTCCTAATACGTATGCTACGCATACGCTATGGAATAAGTATGTGTTATAGATCGATATAGGCTATAATGGGATATGGAAATTTTATGGTTTGTTATTATTTTAACTTGTACATATGGAGTTATAACGGTTTGTAAAAAGTACAGATAAAAGTTGCAAGTTATAAGGTTTTCTGATACAATTAATTAAAACAACTTAGGGGGTTGAAATGAACAGAGAAGAAATCGTAACATTAATGGTTGAGTCACTACAAAATGACAACCGTGAGATTTGTAAACAAAATGGTATGGCTGAGGCTGAAGTAGAAGATTCTATCGCAAAAAGCACACAAACCATCAACTACATGATGAATAATATTTATAGTAAGTTAGTTGAAAAAGAGATAATTAAGTAATTTAATTATTCAAGTTCAACTGGTGGAACAGATGAATGTGGTTCTGTACAGATGCACTTATTGCAACATTGTCCAGGGCCAGCAGGGGTTTCAATTTCGCTCATAAGTATATTATACTACACTTTTTTTATTTATGCCACTTTAAAGAACTTTTGCGTTGCCGTCTTGCAAAAACCAGAAGTGCGGATATTAGCAAACCAGAACAAATTAATGCTGTTATCATTTTTTATCTTCTTTTATATATGGTTTGAGTATGTCCCAGTGTCCTTTGGGATTTCCCTGATACACTTGTCCAGTTTCTCTATCTACTAATAGCCACTTTTCAGGTCTCTTTGTCTTTACCGTCAAAATTATTGCTTCATCAAAAACCTTATATTGGGTCATGAACTTAATCCCATCGAAAAATGTTTTCTACAAACATCTACAATTTTAGTATCTTGTGGTTGTGTGTATAGTGAATCTTGATCACAGTAGTGGCATTTTGTTGCAAAACCATTATCTGAAATAATAGATACAGTATTTTCTAATTTTGCAATGTTGATACTTTTTTCATAACCTTTAGGTGTTTGTCTTGCCCAAGACTCTGGATAGTTAGATTCCATTTTCCTCCATGTATTTTAGACGTTCCATTAATTTATGGTGTTCTGAATCTTCAAGCATTTCTCTAATTGCATCGGTAACTTTTTTACTTGGCATACCGTCGTCATCTGCTAAAGAGGCTTCGAGGTTATCTAGAATAGCCATTATTTACAACTACCGCAATAGTTATACACCCTGATGTTTTTCTTGGCTACCCAGAGTGTTTTACCGCAGCCATAGCAGTTTTTCATAGAGTATTCTTTTTCTCTACGATCTTTTTGAATTTCTAGTCCTAGTAAATGCATTTATATATTCTATCATATAGACCACCAGGTTGTTGAGTTGTAAAAGTACCCGACTTTTTCCTTGTACTCTGCGTATAGTTTGTTTGTCTTAGGCCAGTCAGTATCATGGGTTGTCAAACCACAATATCCACATGGTCCAGAACCTGTGTATGTATAGACGTGTTGGCACATCCTTTTATTATACCCTGCCAAATCTGAAAAAATTTTCATTTTGAGAAAATCTGAATATTTTTCTTAGATGTATGATACATGTTTAAAAAAAATAAAATCAAAAAAAATAGTGAGCACACTACTCTTGGTAGTGCGCCCTGTCATAGTCTGCAAGGCTGCCACCATTGTCTAGGTGCGCCTTGCGTCTTAGTTGTTCAGCAGAATACTCAGACACTTTTGCGTCCTTGTATCCAACCTGAATGAATACCAACTAGCGGTGCGTCAATATTTACCGCTGTGCCAATTGGTAATGCGTTAGAGTATTGATCAATAAACTCTATGATTTTTTCTTTGCTTGTAAATGGCATATCTGCCACCGAGCCGTTAACTGTTGTTAATTTTACTGGTATCACTTATCTCTCCTAATCAATTTAATTGAATAAGCAAACGCAATAGTGCCAATTAGCAACCATGTTGGTATCTCTACTGCTAAGCCAATGCTCTCGGCATATAAACCAAAACCATCTAAGTCTAAAAATAGTTCCATAATTATTTAACCTCCTCTAAATTGTATTGAGCAGAAAGATAGGCGTTAGCCTGATTTAACGCTTCAAGGATACTTTGATCCTCTCGGTCATAGCGAGCCTGTTGGGCTTTTCTAATATCCTCAATAATTGTATTGTTAGGGTTATTCTTTATCATTTATAGTTCTCCTTTCAAGAGACTTTCTTTATACCCCCTATTCTAGCAGGGGGGTCTGACATTTTGGGGACTTTCCCTTAGTGTCGTAATGTGATTTGTCTCACTTACTTGCTACGCTCACCCTCTTGTTGAGGTTTATTTGGTAGGCTCATTGAGACTATCTTTCTTTATTTATTTATAGGAGAATACTATCACACAATACCTCAAAAGTCAAGACGACACGCCGTGAATAACACGCATGTAATTAGTGATATACACCACACAACAATTCGTACATATCGGACATGACCCAGGGTTTCGACACGCCCGACCTCGTGATCACCTATCCACATGACGCACATCACATTCATAATTGAGCGTGAGTTATCCACATGACCTACATCACAAGACACAATGTCCGTTTTGTCCTACTTACTGGTCAGTAAATGTCAGTGGTGCCTGTTATACTTCTAGTATAAAGAAAGTTGAGAAAGGTTCTCAAACTTAGAAAGGAATTCAAATGAATTCAGTTATAAATAAAGTGTGTAAGCATACACCTAATAAAAATGCTATCTCTATCGTCAATGACGAAAGATTTACCTTCTGCGAGAATTGTGAGCAGAATATAACTTCTCACTATCGTGAGGATAATGACTTCATGTCTTATTGGACTTCTTGGAAAGTTGGTAAGTAAATGATAACTCTTAATTGCCGCTTATGCGATGAAAAAGTTTCTAGCAATTTATTTGATGAGCAAGATATAATTACTTGCTCTAATTGTTGGGAATAATAAAATGTTAAAAGAAATAAAAAATAAAATTATTCGTATTCAAGAGTTGCGTCGTAGTAATGCTGCGACTGCAATTCCAAATAAAAAAAAGTATTCTAGAAAAATAAAACATAAAAATAAATTGCAATAAAAAACCCAGGCTCCCGTGGCGTGTCGTCCACAGCCTGTGGATAACTTACGTACGATGTGATTTTTCTCACACAATCTGAGCGTCTCATTATTTGGAATTACTGGCTAGTAGGTTGTAAATGTCTGCTAATTCTGATAGACTTACGGAGTAAGAAAATAACGAAAGGAAGTGGCTAACAATGGCTAACTTATACACAATAGAAGATTTACTAATTGGTAAAATCTATAACTCAAAAACTTTGCGTGGAGAAATTATCTCAGCAGATAAATCAGATATTTTTTATGAAAATGCTGAAGGATATTTGGTTCAGGTTAAATCTGATACTGGTAAATATACTTACCGAAATATAGCGGTTAAGGTTGGTGAATAATGTCTGATTACCTTAACTATCTAGATGAGGTCTATACTGACCTAGTAGCCGAGTATGGCGAGGCAATAACCCTTGCCTACCATGTTGCTAATGAAAAAGAGATGTGAGGCAACTCACACTCCAACACACCCCCTATAATTGGAAAATGTCAGCGATAACTGATAGAATAATAACTCAAACAAAAACGAAAGGTGGTCAGAAATGACTTACACTATAAAACTAGAAACCTTCAATGGTTCTGTAAAAAAAATCAACCTATCCACAAAAGGTCAGGTCGCAGATTTTATTAACCAATATCCAAACCAATTACCTGTTGGCGTATCTGTTAAATTAGATTGCGACGCTTTAGGTATTCGTGGCACTCTTAGAGGAAAGGCGTTAGCATAATGATTAGTAGCGTAATGACTTTTAAGTGTGATGAATGTAATGGCGCAGGTTATATTTTTTGGGGAGATAATCTTGCCTATGATGTAGAAAAATGCGAATGTAAAAACTTTGCACTAGGCACTTTATTTACCACTAAGGAGAACGACTAATGATGACTAGAAAAGACTATATCAAAACCGCAAACATATTGGCTGGATTTGTAGATGAAATTCCACAAAACACTTATGAAGATTTAGTTCAAGAATTTTCTGAGTGGTTCAAGTCAGATAATGAAAACTTTGATTTTGCAAGATTTGAAAAGGCTTGCGGTATTGATGAAATTGGTTTAGTTCCTGTTGGCTCTGAAATGTGGAAGGGGTAAAACAAATGATAACTAATTTAGATGTGATTGCAATAATAATTGCGCTACTTGGTTGCTTAACTGTTATGGGTTTATTTTGGAAACAAAATATTGCACAACAAAAAGAAATTCGCAGATTGCGAAATGAATTGCGTAAAGCATTTAAAGTATAATAAAAATTCCTGAGCAAGAATAAAAACTGCTCAAACATTTGTTCGAAAAACCCTGGCGCAGACGGCGTGTCGTAATCTATAAATAGTCTTTACGTGTGTTTAAGATCACACCCCAGATTCTCCAGATTATGGTGTCTAATTGGATTTTGTCGGTTGTATCTGATAGGATAAAGATATAAAGAAAGAAGGCAAAATGGGAAAAGTAAAAGAAGCACTAATAGATATATTAGAGCATGACCTATGCTATGGCTATGGTTGGATATATCAAGGTAATGGTATAGACTTTGATAGTGAGGCTTGCGAGTGTAATCCTTATGCTATATCCGCTGACGAACTAATGGATTGGAAACTAAACTAATGGAATATACTTATTCACTTACTACTTCGTATGACGGAGAGTTAATTCATACCCTGCGAGTTAGCGATATGCTAGAGGCAGTTAGCGCATGGGATAAATGCGTGGACTATGGCTTTGCTAAAGAATACGCAACCTATAATTTGTCTGACCCAACAGGTAAAATGTATACCAAAACTTTCTACACTAACGGAGAGGTCGTAATTAAATAATGGGAAGCATAACCGCAATAGGAATTAAAGATTCCGTATTAGATTTAGAAACTCAGATTCTATATCACTTGCGTGGTAATCACTATCCACCAGTACCCTCAGAAATGGTTGCACCTTGCATTGAGGCTATTGACGCATACTATGATGAGGACTATGACCGCATGATTACCCTGCCAAAAGTAAATGACTTTCAGATTACTTGGCGTGGTAAGTCAGAAGCACCAGCGAAGTTTATTGTTGATGGACACCACCTGCATTGGTTTATTGACCCAGTAGATGAGGACTAATATGATTGATCTAGAAAATGATGATACCATTGCTCTTATGGACTACTATAAAGTTGATATATTAACTGCGGGACAGTTAATGGTTGATGATTGTATTCTAGTTGGTGATGAGGTTGTTTCTATTGTAGAAATAGTTTCATTACCTGATGGATATACTTTAGAAGTTATAAATGATTTTGGTGAAAGAGAAGTAATTGAAGTTGGTGAATACGAACAATTTAATTTAATGATGTTGCAGTAAAAACGCAGCCAGGGCGATGTCCGAATTGTCCGATTTACCCTTTACGTGCACTTGATATTTTCCCCATAAAATGCTAGAATATTTATATGACAACACCACAATTAAAAAGATCTCATGATAGAAAGGTGGCTAACCTTGTCACAAAAAATGGAAAGCAAGCCGCTATTGCCAATACTTTTGGATTACCTGCTGGCAAAAAATTCTCATGTCCTGACGCTACTAGTGTTTGCGAAAGCGTCTGCTATGCAGGAAAACTCGAAAAATTATTTAAAGGAGTAAAAACTAATCTCCTACATAATTGGGAGTTATTAAAAGACGCAGACGAATCCACAATGGTTGATCTATTAAATAACATGATTAATGATTTTAAAAAAGATTGTGAAAAGAAAAATGCGCCATTGTTATTTCGCATTCATTGGGACGGTGATTTCTTTAATGATACTTATACCAAAGCATGGAAGACGATCATCCTTAACAATACCGATATTAAATTTTGGGTATACACGAGAGTACACGCTGCAGCCGTAATGCTTAAGGGTATACCTAATCTATCTTTATACTATTCCACAGATAGTGAGAATAAGGAGATAGGTGTTAGTTTAAAGAGAGATCATGGTGTGCGCCTTGCATACCTTGCACAGAATTTTGCTATAGGTCAAGCAGATATGAAAGAATTGTTTAATCGTCCCGCAGCAAAATGTCCTGAAAATCTAAAAGCCATTCCACTTATCTCAAGCGCTGGCTCGGCTTGCGTGTCTTGCGGTTTGTGTGTATACTCTAAGAGCGATATAGTTTTCTCATCATCTAAAAAATAGGGGGTAGTGCTTGGAAGTCTTAATAGTATTATCATTGATATTCGTTTATATACTATTCGCAGGTATGGGGCACTAGTTGTCCGTTTTGTCCGTTTCAATACGCTGGTGTGAGATACATCACAGATATCACATCTCAAAATATGAGATTATTAGAAATATAACTTGTATTTTTGACCGAATAATGTTATTCTTAGGTAGTAAGCCAAACTAACAAGAAGGAGAACCATGTCCGTATCAAACGCAACATACAAAGTAGGCGACACCTACACATCACAAAAATCAAAGGTAGTAGGAACTATTACCGAAATTGTGCCAACTAACAAGAACACAGTTAGAGTTAAGTTAGATGTTAATGGCTCAACTCGCTGGACAACTTGGA
>Ga0208974_1000576_pt1 | contig 14962 bp, 19 predicted proteins | sample GreLakmeER15MSRF_FD_187699 | JGI IMG/M metagenome (GOLD analysis project Ga0208974, IMG submission 187699) | Freshwater lentic microbial communities from great Laurentian Lakes, MI, USA - Great Lakes metaG ER15MSRF (SPAdes) | ecosystem: Environmental > Aquatic > Freshwater > Lake | place: Great... | reverse complement strand
GGCTTTGTCTGCTCTGTGAAAAAAACGCTGTCAGTGTTTGGGTCGTCAAACCCTTGTGGGTGTTGGTTTTTGTGGCGTTCGCGTTGTGTCTTTACTTGTTGTCCGCGTCGCGCATTGCAGGGCTTGCAAGCCGGCACAAGGTTGTCAATGCTGTTACCGCCGCCTTCAATAATGCTTAGTACGTGGTCGGCCTCGGTTGCAACGTTGACGCCACACCAATGGCACGGGGGGTTGTCTGCCAGTAGTCGAGCCCTATTCTTTTTAAATTCTGTTTTGTTTCGTGTTGCACTGTTTAGGTTGGTGGCCATGCTCACGCGCCTTCGGCTTGTGCTACCGCGCCGGCAAGCCGGCTTGCTAATGGTTGGTGTTGGTTGGTCATTGTGTCGGGTCCAAGTCTGTTGTGTTTGTTTGTGTATATGTTATGTGTTTGTGTGTAAAGCCTAATGCGCGTAAGCCCCACCCACGGGATTGCCCTACCCCGTACCCACTTACTTACTGCGTGATTATGTTTACACGCTGCCACGCCATTGGCCCGGTCACTTCGTCGCGCATGATTACGGGCATAGCGTTCTACCCACGTTGCCGTGTGTTCCCAACTACCGTGCAACGGGCTTAGGGCTTGGCTAGTCGAGCGCTTACGTGCAGGCTAGAAACTTAATGGGTGTGTGTTGCGCTTTACGCAACGACGTTGGCGCCGTAATCCTTGCTAACTACGCGCTGCCATATGTCATCAGACAGGTGGCCAGTAGCCCAACGCAAGTGTTGCACTACTTTGTCTTTGCCTATGTAGTCCACTTGCGCTGTTTGCATTTCCTCAATTAGACGCACTATGCGGGTTAGTAGTAACACCTGTTGTTCTACGGTCATTTCCCCTGCCTCATTATCATTAGAACCGTGGCCCAAACGCCAAGGCAAATACCAATTATGTTGAACGCTGCATACTTCATTAGTCGGCCTTGCTACTTGGCAAGTTTTTAAGTTTGTCAATTATCTGCGTAGCCTGTTCGGGGCTAAGTGTTTCAAGTGTTACTGCGTCGCTGTCGAGCGTTACCGCAATGTAGTCGTGCAACGCGGCTTCGTCAAAGCCGGCACCTTTTGCCAATGACTTTATGAAGTAAACCTGTTTTTGGCTTGCTTGCTTAGGGTAGGCCTTGGCGGTTGGTGTTTCGTTTGGTTGGTCTTGGCGTGCTTGCACTTCGTTTTTGCTTGCAATTGCTTTGCTAACACCGCAACCCATATAGCCAAGGGCACGGCCCAAAGCCGACGTCATGCCAACCATAAATTCACTGTTTTTTGTGTAAGGCGTTTTGCCGGGGTACGGTTCGGCAGCTGTTGCAATGCTTGGCAACGGGTCTGTTTCGTCGCGCCATACGGTCACGGTGCAACGGTAAAACGTCGAGCCGTCGGGCATAGTCACAACTTCGGCATTTGTTTCTTGTATGCGAAGGTTTGGCCAACGCTTCATTGCTTCCGCCAAGCGCGTGGGAACATCTACGTAGTTGTCAATGTTAAAAGCCATTTTGTCGGGTCCTTACTGTCGGGTTTATATTGCGTTTGGCAAAGTATCCATTGGGTGTAACAAAGTTTGTGGGGTCATAAAACACGGTGCCGGCATATGTTCAGCCCAACGTGTTGGGTGCCATGTTTCGTACAGTGTTTGCCACCCGCGCAACTCTATAACGCGGTCTACCGGGTCAAGTGTGGCCAATATGTAAATTGCGGGTTTGTCGCTTTCATGGGTTAGCAAACAACCGTTACCGCGTAACGTGCTACGGACTTCGTAACCGCCAACGTCGTAAGCGTTTTTGTTGTATTGAGTGTGGCCCCAATCTATGCGTAAATACTTTGCTAAAGCCATTTCACCAATGCACCCAACTTTCATTGCTTTAAGGCTGTTGTGTGGCGTTAATCCGTAGTTGTGTTTGGCGTTGTTATTTTCGGCCCATTCAACGCGCAATTGTGCTACCGCATACGCGTAGTTTATTTCGTTTTGTGTTAACCGTATTTGTGCCACGGTTAACCGCCTAACGCTTCGATTGCTTCACTCACTGTTTGCCATGCGTTTTGTTGTCCGCTTAGGTCAAGGTCAACGGCCAAGTGTTTTAGCCGGGCAATAAGGTCGGCGTGTTTGGGCTTGTATGGAATATGTGCAGGCCTGCAAATTTCATCTATTAAATTTGTTATTGCAGCTTGGTGTCGTAATAGTGCGTTTTGTGTCGGGTCTAACATTTTTCGGCTTTCCTCACTTAGTGAATTGTCGGGGTCTATGTATTGTTTTAGTTCGCTGTAGTCCATGGTAGCCAACCGCTGTTACGCCATATTGCAACCATTGCGCGGGTGTTGGTTGTGGGGTTGAATAGGTCTGTGCACGTTTCAACAATGCCTTTTGCTTGTAACCAACCAATTGGCCAGTATTCGTTAGGTTGGCACCAATACCCGTTTATTTGGTAGATGGAATAACTACCGCCGTTTGTGTCATAAGCGTTGAAAGCGTCGCTTGTGCAGCGGCTTTCGCGCACCGCCACTTTTAAGGCCGTTTCTAGTTCGCTTTGCGGTAATCCCTCGGCTAGGGCCAAGGTCGCAACCTGCGTGCACGTAGTGACCAATGCGGGCATTGTGGTTGTGGTTGTCGTAGTGGCAGGTATTGAAGCCGGTACAACCTGTGGGGTAGTTGTTGGGGCCTGTGCATTACTGGCGCTAAATATCACTAAAACGCCTATAACTAACGCAATTGCGCCTGTGGTTAATTTGTGTAAAACCATTTTCTACAGCCTTTCCATTTGGTAGGGGTTTCCCCAAGTGCCGTGTGCGGGGCTTTTAAAAGCCATTTGTGCGTGTAAACAATCGAATGTGTCCGGATTGCGGAATAGTTGAAACATAACTTGCTGCCCTGTTTCAAGGGTTGTTATGTAACACTCGTAAATAAAGGTTTGCGGCTCTGTCATAAATTGGGCTTTCCGTCGGTACAAAAACCCTAGCCAACGATTGTTACGCGGTTGCGGATACCCCAAAAGTCGCTTCAAATATGGCTTTCACGGCTTCGGGATTGTCGGCCATTGCCGGCGAAAGTTCTACGTGCCACCAATCGCCACCGGGTGCACCTGAAACGGTTTTTGTTTCGTACACCTTCCACGCTTGACGGTCGCAACGCCATGACGCGCCAAACGGTTTGCTGTAATAGTCAATAACCATTTGTACGCCGAAAGCATTTGCGTTGGCAAGCACTTTGTCTATAAAAACTTTAGAAACGGCGCGGCCTTCCTTAATGCCTTTAGTGTCTATTTTGCGGTACGACAAATCCATTGCCCGCGCGCAAGAATGAACACTTAAACTTCCGGGCTTACCCTTAACGTCGCGCACCATAAAAGTTCCGTTATTCCAAAGCGCCCCGTTTGAATACTTAATTGCTTGCCTAACCCACTCCTCGGTACCGGCACGTTTGCCAGCTGCAGGGCCGTCGTTGTTGCCTATATAGTCGCGCCCACCAACTACACCGGGTTTGGCTTTAGCAATCATTATTCGCTTGGCGGGGTTGACTTGCTTTTAAGGCCGTTTGAAGCAACAAGGCCGCTAAGTGTGCCAGTCAAAAACACAAGCAACGTGCTTAATAGGTCAATAAGTTGCGCGTCTGTTGGTGCCTGTTCGCTTGGTTGGTCAACAAACAAAATGCCGTAAATAAACGCCATGACGGTAAACGAAAAGCAAATTGCCATTAGACGGCCAACAAAAACTATAAGCCCTGCGTGTTGTTGTTCGGGTGTCTTAATCACAACTTGCCTTGGTAAAACATTGGTATTCAATATTTGTTTTAGAAACTGTGCAACCACTACAACCCCAAACTACTACGCCAATAAAAAGCACGTACCCGACCATGTAACGCCATTTCATTAACTAAACAGGGCTTTTACTTCGTCAATCGTTAAGCCTAGTTTGTCGGCTACTGCTTTTTTTGCTTGTTCCCGTTTAACAATTTCTGCGGTTAGGTCATAGGCAGTAGCGTTAATTTTTTCAATTTCGGCAATTTCGGTTTTTGTTGCTTCGCGGTCTATTCCGTCTGCGTTAATAATCATAATGTTTTACCGTATCCATAAATTGTGTAGGAACCTGTAATAGTTGAAGATGCTGGCGCAAAACCAATACCGTCGTAACTTGTGGCGTTGGTGTTATTACTGTAATACTGCCAAGTTTGTGCGGCGCTTTGAGCCATGTTTAACAACATTTGGGTTGGCGCTGCAATTTGTGGGTTGAATAAGTCAATAGCAAACCATGACGGCGTAGTAGTTGTTAAACCTGCAGCCCATGACGCTTGCGCTGATGCAGATGAAGCGGTTACGGTTGCACCACTAAGGCTTATTGCTTGCCAGTTGTAGTTAGTTGTTGCTGCAACACCACTGGCGCGTAACGTCAAATTCATTAACGGCACGCCGGCCGCACTCGTTGACGTAATCATTATGCGGTAATTTGAATAAGCACTTGTAAAAACGCTGTCTGCCGTTACCGCTGACACTGCGCTAAACGCGGTTTCTGCTTTAACTACGGTTAAACCTGCTGTGGCTGCCGTCTTATCCGACGGCAAAAAAATCGCTGCGGAAGCGCTAGTAAAATAAAGAATACCGCTTTGCCATTGTGCCAACGCTAATGACCCTGCAGTATTAACCGTGCAAGTTCCCGCTGTAACTGTTGTTGTGCCGGCACCAATGTTTTGCAAAACTAAAGTGTCGCCCGCTGCAAAAAGTCCGCTGTTTACGGTAATGGTTGTGGCGCTTGCGTTTGACATAACTACGCGGGTGCCTTTGTCGGCTGCAACTAGCGTATAACTGGCAACCTTGTTGCTTACTGTTTGGTTGTAGTCGTTGGCCTGTAATGCGTCCATTTGGGCTGCGGTTAAAACTTGCCCTGCGGTGAAATCTTGAATAGCCATATTGCCCCTTAGCCTAAAACATTTGTTGTGTCAATTGTGCCATATGTTGCGTTGTCTAGTATCAGTTCAAACACAATCGTTGTAGGGCTTGTAAACAAACTGACCCGGTGGCCGTTCAAGGTAATTTCATGCTCGACGCCCTCTACCGAAAGTTCCTGTGCCAACGTGGTTGTTGTGGCCCCTGTAACAAACGTGCGTTCAATACTGATTGTGTCCGAAATGTCTATGATTGCCACGTTGTCCCGTTGAACGTTAGTGAGGGCACCAAATACGGTTTCTATGCTGTTATAACGGGCTTCGGGGGTGCCGTTTAAAAGGTAAGTTGCGGCCGCTGCTAATTCGGTGTCATCTAGCAAACTGTTTGTAATGCTGTAGGTCTGCACAAAAAAGGCGGCTTGGCTTGCCAAATCGTCCGCCGCGGCGGTAGCGGTACCAAGGTTTTCAACAAAAGCCCTATTAGTCACGCTGTCGGCCTCAAAAGTAATGCCAAGGTTTGTGTACGGTACGCCCGTGCCGTCGTCCATAAAGTCAATTACAGGCCCGCTAAGGGTCGTGCCGACCCGCGGGGTAAAGGTCAAAACGCCTTCGCGTGACACAAAAAAACGGCCAAATTCTGCGGTTTGGTTAACCTGCAAAAGGTAGGCCAAAACGTTTGTACCGCCCGGCACTGTGTAGGCGGCGTCGTGGCCAAGGTCTACCGTGCCAACGTTAATGTTACGCGCTGCACCTACTGGGTAGTTCACTTCGGGCAGGTCTAAAACTGTTTCTATGCGTTCGCCTGACGTTTCAACACCAACGTTTAATTCGTCCATAAAGGTTTGGCTTAGCAAATAGAAATTGTCTGCACAATAAACCGTTACGGTGTCTATGCCGTCTAAAGCAAAGTTGTAGTCATAGTTAACAATCTTGCCGCGGTAAAGGTATTCGGGGTTGTTGGCAATGTCGTAGCGGATTAACTCAACGGCACGCAATGGGGCTAAACCGGGCAGCGCTTCGGGCGTGTTGTAAAACGGACCTGTTTCGTCAAAAGGGTTAAAAATGCCGTCTACGTCGTTAATGGTAAAAGTCATGGTGCCCGCTGCGAATTGGTCCCCAATGTCACGGCGTCCGCGCCTAATGCTTATTTGGGTGGTGCTGTCGGTGACGTCGGCAAAATCTGTTGTTGGCCCTAACGGGTAAACGCCGTCTAACAAGCCTTTTGTGGCGCTGTCAAGCAAAAAACTTCCAACGTCGTAGCCTGTGTCAATTAAAAGCGAATAATTGCCGGCTTGGGTAATAACACTCCCGGGCATTATCTAAAACCAACTACGGGCACTTCAAGCGGTCCGTTTTGCCGGGTAAATGCTTTAAGGCTGTCGGCTACAACGCGCCCAATTTCGGCGCTAGTTGCCATGCCACCCTGCACGTTTACAATGATTGGCGTTTCACCGCCCCCACCCGGTCTGCCTTCGTTTGTGTTTGCCATGCTTGCTGCCGACGGTGCAGGTGTTGCAATCGTTTGGCCTGCGGTAATTTGTGTAAAAGCAATGTCTGTTTGGGCTTGCTCTAAAAGGGCTAATAGTCGTTTGGTGCTTAGGTTTGGGTTTTTTAGTATTTTTTCGTATTTGGCTAAAACGCTTTCAAGGCCTTTTACTAGGGCGGTGCCTTGGTCAACACCTGCTTGGTAGAAACGGCTTGCACTGTTTAGGCCTAGTTTGTCGGCGACGCCTTGGACGGTGGCAACAAGTTCGTTTACACCGCCGGGGCCTGTAATGGCTTCCTGACCGCCTGCAATAAGTTCTTCGGCAATTGCTGCACCTGCTTGACCACCTGCCGCCAAAACGGCTTGTAGCGCGTCCAGTGACAATCCACGGGTAAGCAACAAATCCACGTTGTTTGCGTACTGTTTTACCCCTGCAACTTGGTCGGCTAACCCGGCTAAAAAGCCTGCCCCTGTTTCGTCGCCTGCGTTTTTAGCGTCCCCAAAATTGAAGGCGTCTAAAATGCTTGACGCAACATTTTTGCCAAAATCGGCAAAAGCGGTTTGTGCGTCGCCAAGTTGTGTTTTGGCGTCCTCTAAAGCGTCTGCCAATTTGTCTTTTATAGTGTCGTAAAGTTCGTTTACCTTTTTAGAAGCCCCACCTGCACCGCCACCCATGCCTTCAAACGCTGTTGTAACGCCGTCTACTTTTGGTTTTAACAAATCGGCTTGGCCTGCTAGTCGAGCGGTTTCGGCTTCGGTTGCCATCATTGCGGCCCGTGTGTCGTCAATAGCAATAACTACGCTATTTAATTTCATTTCTAATTCTTGGACTTGGGTGATACCAAGTTCACCAAGTTCGTCGCCTAATTCTTGCGTAACACCAATAAACCTACCCATGCCTAAAAGCATGTTGTCTAATGTTTCAACTACAAACGACTTCATGCGAGCAAATGACAACGAAACGGACAAAGTAAATTTCTTTACATAAAGGCCCGTTATACCCATGTTGTCTATAAAAGCGTCAAACGCCCCGCCAAGGCCTTTCTTGCCAAAAGCGTCAACGGCTGCCGCTGCAGCGCCCGGCAAACGGTCTAGCGCGTCTTTGAAATAACGGTTGTTCAAAATGGCATAACCAACGGTTTCAATTACTTCGTCAAATACCGTATTAAGGCGTTTTAGTTGGCCTTCAAACGTGTTGGCCGCGGCAGCGCTTGCACCGCCAAATTGTTTTTCAAGTTCCTTTTGAGCAAGCGTAAAGTCTTTGCTTTTAATAATTGCTGGGTCTAACGCAATGCCAAGTTTTGTTAATGCACCTAAATTTCCGTTTTGGGCTTTAGCCAACGCAAGTGAAGCGCTTTCCAAATCCACGTTTGCGCCCGCCGACAGGTCTAAGGCAAGGCCTAGCAAATCTTGGGCTTGGGTTAAATCCCCTGTTGCTCGAACCAAGGTGGCAAGTGACGGCCTAAGTTGACTGTCTGCCACGCCCGAAGCAAATTGCATTTTGCCTATAAAATCCTCTGTAGCGCTTACCATTGCTTTAGTTGCGCCAACGCTGTTACGAAGTTGTTTGTCTAATAAGGCAACGCTTTTTTGGTCCTCGGCTGCAGCCTGTAATGCTTTACTAATACCAACGGCAGCGGCACCAAACGCGGCGGTAACTGCAGCGCCAACGAGCGCGCCTGTCTTGCCAAACTTTTTAAATACCTTTTCGGCCGCGCCAATGCCGGCGTCGCTAAACGTTGTAATAATTGGAATATTTATAGCCATTAGCGGGTACGCCTTTTAAGGTTGCGGTTGGTCATTTTTTCCACGTCGTCAATAACAAGTTCAACGTCTTTTTGTACGGCAGGTTTGTTTTTTTCTACGGCTGTGTCAATAACGCGGGGTTGGCCGCCTTCCTCTTTCGTAAGGTTGGTAACAAAAAGGCCGTCAGTGTTGCGCCCTGCATGGTCATAAATAACGCCCGCGGGGTCGGTGGATTGCACAACCATCAGTTTGTATGGCTTAGAGCCAAAAACAACCTGTTCGGTGTAACCGCCTTTGTTGAAGTCAACGTAACGTTCACGGGTTGCGCGTACACCAACTTTTATTTTGTAACCCTTTTGCACTTGGTCGGTACGCCATGACGTTTCACGGCCTTTAATTAGGTTGCCACGGCGCATACCGCTTAACGGTTCCCCGGTGCCTTTGCTGTTGTCAAAATGGGCCACCATGCTTCGGGCTTCGTTAATGATTATTTGACCGCTGTTTTTAATGCGTTTGGTAACTTGACGGCGGTACTTGGGGTCTATTTTGTTTAGTTCGGCCAATGCCTCTTGGATGCCCTCGACTTCCAAAATTTGTTGGCGCATGACGGTTACCTTTTGTTTCGTTCACCAAGTACTTTAGTGACTGTAAGTAAGTCTTGCGTGTCAAACATTTGCGAATACCAATGCGGCGCCCACCCTGTTGCAACTAACAGTTCGGCTAGTTGCCGTCGGTAGGTGCCGCTTGGGTAGGGTTTGGGGCCTCTTGGTCTATTACCTCAACGTTGGTAATTTGTTTGCAATAAATATCGAAGTCCGAAGGCACAACAATTTTGGCTTGCTTGCTTGCTTCCCATGCAAGGAAAAGCAAATCCTCAACACCAATACCGTTTGCCATGTCGGCAGCTTTGCGTTTGAAACGGCGTTCCCATAACACAATGGTAAACAGGTTTGTGTTTACTTGGTGCGTGCCTTCATGGTTAGTTACTTGAAGGGTTAATTGCATTGCTTGCCTCTTTCGTGTCGGGCCGATTGTTCGGCACTAATTATACAACGGTGTAAGCGCCGCCAACGAAGGTTATGTCAATGGTGCTAAGTTCGCCCAAAGTTGCGTTAATCACTGGCATTTCGGTTAGGTATGCCCCGGTTAGGGTGAACACGTCACCGCCGGCACTGTCTGCAACCGTAACTACGGTGGTTGTGCCCACTAGCGCTGCAAGTGTTTGGTAAGTTTCTGAAGCCTCGTATGATTGGTAGAGGGTCAAGGTCACTTCGCTGTTGTTTAGTCCTGCTTGGTAACTGCGGTTTGTTTTGCCAAACGTTGTGTTTTCCAACTGGTCAAAACGGTGCGTAAAAGTTGCCGCGGTGCATTGGTCGGTTAGCGAAACGCTATTAACGGTTACTACCGGGTTAGAAAGGTAAGTGCTTGTTGCCATGGTGTTTAATCCTCTTTCGTTGCTTTCTTATTTTTAGCACCTTTTTTCGGTGCGGGTGTGGATACTTCGTCGGTTACTTCGTCTGCAACTTCGACTATGAACCCGCCCCAAATTAGGCCTGCTACTTGTACGCCGGGTGCGGGCACGTATTCGGAGCCAACAATACCAACGCGGGGGCTTTTAATAATGAACATAGGCACCTAACTTGTTTGGGCTTGCATTTCAATTGTTAAATCATAGGCGGCTAGTTCGCTTCCGCCGATTATGGCAATGGTTGGGCGGCCGTCTGTTACTGCCACGTTTGCGCCTAATACCTTGGCAGCCAAATCCATAAGGGACCGTTGGGCGTCAAGGTTGCCCGGTCCAAGGGTTATAAGGCGGACGGGAAAAGTAATTTTTACAATGTTGTAGTTCCACGCCACAAAACTAGGCGCGTCAATAAACGCACAAGGCGGCACAAGGTTTCGAGGGTCGTTCACTACCTGCAGGCCCGTAACGGTCTGTAACGTGGCTGTAAGGTCGTCTAAGGCCGTGTTAAACAGGTCGGTGTATGCAACAGGCATTACGCAACCGCGGGGCGGTCAATGCCCAATAGTTGTTTAATCATTGGGCTAAGGCCCATGCTTCCGCCAGCTGCTAAACCGTCAAACCCTGCAAAGTCGGTTACGGCACCGCGTTGACGGTATAAAAAACCTGCGTAAGCAATAGTTCCCAAAAGCACCGAAGCGTTTGGCACCGTGGTAAGGCTTTCGTTGCGGTATCCGGCCTCGCGCCTACGCCTGTAGGCAAACTCGTTTGCAGCATTTCTGCATTGCGTAATAAAGGTTTGGTCCGCTGCGGTAGCCGTACCAATGCCTAACCAATCCTCAATTTGTGCGTCGGTTGTAACCCAAGTGCACGTAGGGGTTGTAGTGACCGTGCCGGTTGCGGGCACAATGTCTACGTTGTCGGCCGTCTTTGCAACAAGCACCTGATTGGCAATAGGCGCTTCAATGTCGTAATGAAAAAAACCTTGGTCATCTACGCCCGTAAAGTAGTACTGGGGAAGCGCCACCACCGGGTACGTGCCGTTAAAGGTCGCGTCAACCCCTGCAATAGTTACAGACTGACCAACCTCTAAAGGGTCGGCGTTAGTAAGTAATACAACAACCGCGTAATTGTCGGTTAGGTATTTTTGTTGGACCGAATAGACGGCCATAAAGGCCTACCTTTCGGTTATCAGACGAACTTAACGAACTTGGTTGCGTCTGCCATGAAGGCTGCAGCGTAACCACGAAACGCAATTGTGCGGCCCAAGGTTGCCGGTACTTCAACGCTGATAGCGCCCTTTTGCTGCTCGTAAAACTCGAAGCCTGCAGCTGGTCCTGCAGCGTGGCCCATAAACGAACCCGGTGCGTGTTTGTCAACAACCAACACCAACCCAAGCGGGTTGCCGTTCCATGTTGTCGAAGCGGCGTTACCTGCAGCGTTTTGACCCATGAGGTTAGGCGCACCCGTGTATGGGAACACTGGGCGGTTTGCGTCATCTACTGAACTTGACAATGCAGCCCAACTGGCCGGCGTAACAACCATATGCGTAGGCAAGTAGTTGGACGTTTCCGAAATTTGACGCGCACCGTCGTAAATTGCTGCAACCCAATCGGCACCAACTGAAGTGTCGGCAACGCTTGCGGTTTGTGTAATTGCTGCATGACAAGTGTCAACTGCGTAGTTGTCGGTTGCCTGACCGTAAGCGATTGCCAACTGGTTTAAAATGATGTCAATTGACGAAGGGTCGGACCAATCAAGGTCTTGTTCGGACACGGTAACAAACGTTCCAAAACTTAGTTTTGTAATGTCGTTGTTAGAAACTACAACGGTTGACGCGTTTAGTTGGTCAAACTGTGCGGTTTGTTGTGTTACTACCGGGCGGGTTGTAATTTTTGGACGGCGGAAAGTTGCGCCTGCCGAAGGCATTGCGCGGGTACCGATTGCCGTTACAAACGGACGAATTGGGTTAAGGCTGTCGTACACGCTGCCAGTAATAATTTCTGGCAAAATGCCCGGCGTGCTTTCGGTGTTAATAAATGGTGCAACGCCCGGAGCTGCTTCAATTCGAGCGGCTGCAATGTTTGCGTTTAGTTGTGCAAAATCTGCACCGCCGCGCACATAACTTGCAATATATTCCGACGTTGACGGCAAACGCAATTTGCGTGGCTGTGCATAAATTGCTTGCACGGTTGAAGCCTCAACTACTGCAGGGGTTTCTACTGGGTTAGACATATTGGTAACTTCCTTTTCTTGGTCTTGTTCTTCATTTAACTCTACTTCGGGGTCGTTTTGGTGGATACTGGCGGCCACACGTTCTACCTTCGCAGCCTCAAAAGCGCCGTAAGGCAAAAGCGACAATTCCTGCCACTCTGCCTTAGTAACAATCATGGTGCCGGCTTCGTCAAAACTGAATTCAATAGGGACCGCGCCAACACTAAGGCTGTCTAAAACGCCGTCCATGGCCAATTGCAAACTTTCGTTGCCAAGCATTGTTTCGCTTATTTTGGCCTCAAACATAACGTAGTTGCCGACTTCCTCACGGGCGGTTACAACGCCAATTGGTTGCGTGCTGTCGTGGTACAAATACATTTTTGGTTTTTTGCCCTCTAGTGGCAACGAGCCCTTTTCAAAACGGACCGTTTGGCCGTCTGAAACTACGGCGTCAATGCCATATTCGAGGGCGACGCCGGCAAGGGTCCTACGTGGCAGCGCGTCGCCTTGCGCGGCGTCAATCTTTAATTCTTGTGGGGTTAATCTAAGCATTGGTTTCCCTCAACTGTTCCGGAGTTTCTTGCACTTCAACATTGGTGTTGTATTCGTTGGCTAAGTAACTTTCAATGTCAAACATTACACCTGTACCGCGAGGCAAAATGTTATCTGCGCTTAGGGTTTCTTGTATGCAATCTATATACGGTTTTACGCCGAAAGTGTAAAGGTCCCTTGACGCTTCGCTTGACGAAACATAACTGTAGTTACCAATTGAAACCGAAACGAGGTACGCGGGGACGTTGGCAATTCGAGCAATTTCTTTTGCTTGGTATTCGGCGGCGTCAATTAAAAGCATTTTGTCCGGCGTTGCATTGTTTGGTATTACTTCAACAAATTCGTTCACCGCACTTGTGGCCGACGCATAACGCGCACTGTCGTAAGCAGCTGCAAGGTCTGACAATTCTTGCGGGCTCATTGGCTCGCCGCCAACTTGGCGAAGCGTAACGGCAGGTTGCAAACTACTTGCGTTGCGGTTGCGGGCCTGCTCTAGTTTTAGCGCGGTGTCTACTGACGTTGCGCCAGTGTAAATAAGTCCCTGAATTGGGCTCAAAAACTGCACGCAATCTTCCCAACGAATTGGTAAACCTTGAAACAAAATTTGTTTAGACGGACCAAACCAAACGCCAGTGCCTTGGGCTTGGTCTTGTGTTGTCACAATCGCGGCTGGCAAACGTGTAAATGCCGAAGGATAGCCCGAAGCGTCGCGCTCGGTTATATACCAAAAAGCACGGCCGTAAAAAAATAAATCGTCAAAAGTCCACGACAAAATAAAGTTGTTTGTAACGCCTTTGTCAATTCGACGCAACCAACTACGTGGCGCTTCGGGGACCTTTTCCATTTCGTCGCCGTTCCACATAGTTTTATACATGACTAATGGAAGGCAACCAATTAGCGAAGCCATAAGGTCCCTTGACCTTGAAATAGTTGGGACCTGCATAAAACGGCTACGTTGCACCCCGTCGGAATACGCAAAAAAGTTGCCAATTTGTGACGCGCCCGCATTGCTACCGGCAGCGGCTTTAACAACCTTTTCGGGTTCGGGTTTCTTGGTAAAAATTGCCATAAGTTTATTGTGTCACAATCCGCCGCTTTTAGGTGGCACTAGCCGGCGCCGTGCTATCCCCGACGGAAAGCAAGCCGACTAATGCCAAAATGACTTTAGCGGTTGGCCGTAACAATTACGGGTTTTCCAAGTAGTTGCGGACGTGAAGCAAGGGCCGCTGCCCAAATCATGCACCTGCACGCTTCAATTGGTCCGGGGCTTCGGGTGCTTGAAACGGCAATGCTTCCTTGGTGTTTTATTAGCACGGCCCGCTCGACGTGACTATTTAACAAGTTTTCGTTGTTGTGCATTATGCGGTTTTCTAAAATCATGGCCCTAACCGCGCTAGTCCATTTCAACAACTCTTTGTACCCAACTATGGTGCGGCGTCTTTCGTGTTGGGGCGGGCAATGGTTTTCTAGGCCCGGCACAATGGCCAACCGTAAGCCGGGGTTTTCTGCTATTTCGGTTTCAACCCGCGCCCATAGTTCGGCAACGGTTCGCGCCACAAACGCTATTTTGACGTGCGTTTTGTTGCCTACTTGGACGGCCCTAACCGCGGTATAGGTGCTTGCGTCTAACGCTATTTCAACGGCCAACACCCCGCCCGGTGGCGCTACTTGGTCCGTTGCCAATGCTTCAAACACGCCACTTTCCAACCAAGACGTTGTGCTTGCTTGCCATAAATTTACGGAAGCGCGTAGAAACGCATTTCGGTTTGGGCTTTCGGCTTCGGCTTCAATTGTTTTTAGGTCAAGGGTGTAACCAAGTGCAGGGTTGGCATAGGCCCATGCTTCGGGGGTCATTGGGTCCAAGTTTGACGGCGGGCTGTATTCGGCAAAGTAAAGGCTTGTTTGTTCCCCGCTGTCAATTGCGCGAAGGCCTTGGTCACGCCAACGCAACATTGCAAGGCTGTCCTGCGTGCCCGCTGTTGACGTCATAAGGAAGGAAGGGTTTTTCTTTGCGCGTTGCGAAGGCAACAAACCTTCGTCAATTGCTTGTTGACTTATGTCAAAAACTTCGTCGGCAATAATTAAGTCACAACTGTAACCGTGCCCCGCTGCAGGGGTAGCGGCTCGAATATGCCACGTTGACCCGTCGGGCATAATCAGTTTTTGCCGGCCATATGACCAACTAATTTCGGCGCCAAAACGGTCGCGCAAAATTGGTGCAAGGTAAGTAAAGAAAGCCGTTGCAAGGTCAAGTTTGTGCGCGGTAGTAATCACCGTTACTGGGCGCCCGCGCTCTTTTCCCTGCGTACTTAAATACCAACCAAGGTAAGCGGCGTTCATAGTTGTCTTGCCACACTGACGCGCAACCGAAACCAAGTTAACCCGGTGCAACCAATCACCATTGTCGTTGCGCGCGGTAATGCCGGCTAAACAATGCAGCTGCCAAGGCATGAGGTCCACGTTTAATACCTCTTGGGCAAAGCCCCCAATGTCCGCCGCTGCCGATTGGCAACCACTGTGCGTGGTCGTTTCCAATCTTGGCTGATTGTGGCCAGTTCCGGCTAATCCGTCTTTATTGGGGAATATACGAAAAAGGTCTTGCGGG
>Ga0208974_1000575_pt1 | contig 14977 bp, 15 predicted proteins | sample GreLakmeER15MSRF_FD_187699 | JGI IMG/M metagenome (GOLD analysis project Ga0208974, IMG submission 187699) | Freshwater lentic microbial communities from great Laurentian Lakes, MI, USA - Great Lakes metaG ER15MSRF (SPAdes) | ecosystem: Environmental > Aquatic > Freshwater > Lake | place: Great... | reverse complement strand
CTTCTGTCTGTAAAATATTCTGATTTTAGAAATGGTAAAACCTTGCGTAAATATTCTTCATTGTAAATTAGATTCTTTAGAATCGTCTGTTCCAGTTTCATCAATTACTTCCTGTTCCATGTTAGATGACATTATTTCCACTAATAAGTCACCAATGTAGTTTTTAAAGTCATCATCTTTTTCCAGCTTGGCTGGTGTCTTTACTGGTGATTGTAACACATCGTAAGCAAAAAGTAAATAGACCTGTTCACTTTCTTCCTTAAATTTAACTTTACCATATTTGAATATGGTATCTTTATAAGTGCCTTCCAAAAATTTAATGTGTACTGCTGTTTTGTCATCCTTTGGATAGATGTAACAGTAATCTACTCCCTCAATCATTATACACCATTCATAGTTGCAACATCAAATGTTTCATCAATATTGCTTGTCATAATTTCTCCGGATGCCACACGGTACTTGTTTTCAATGAAGTCACGGAAAGATTTCTGTTTCAGAATCGGCATCCAGAAGTCTTTGGTGTCGGTGTCCTTCTCACGGTAATTCTTTTCTTCAATTACACCGTCTGAGTCAACACGTTGATACCAACCATTCTTTGGTTTAACCACATGTTTGGACTCAATAGCAAGGTCAAGTAAACCAGACCAAGTGCTAATGCCACCGTCAAAAGATACGCTGACAGGTATTTTAGATTTTTCTTTGACATATCTAGATTTTTCCACGTTAATAATAAAATTGTAACCGGTAACTTCTGTACCATCTTTTTCTTGTTGACGGCCGATAATAAAAATATTGTCAGCTGAATAATATGAACCTGTGCCACCGCCAACGATAGCTTTAGGGAACATACCAATTTCCATGTATGTGTGATTTACTACAACCATTGGAATGTCTTTCAATGATAAGTGAGGTGTCACCATACGGAATAAACTCTTAACTTGTTTAGCTCGGGACATATCAGCAACTGATTTCTCCGCCAATGCATCTTCAACCTCTTTCTTAGATGCTAAGTTACCAATTGAATCGATGACGATAATTAATTTATCGCCCCTATCAAGTTGCGTAAGTTGCTGCATAATATCGAATTTGAGCTGTTCGATATCTGTAAGGGGAGTGTGCAATACCCGCTCAGTATCGATACCGAAAGAATCAAAGTATGATTGAGGAGTACCAAACTCAGAATCATAAAATAAAAGGGCTGCGTCTTCATATTTGTCCATATAAGATTTGGCCATCAATAACGAAAATGCTGTCTTAAAATGTTTGGATGGACCTGCCCACATTGTAAGACCTGGAGTTAGACCACCATCTAACTTACCAGAAAGTGCCACATTAATAATAGGCACTGCTGTTGGAATCATATCCTTCGCATTGAAGAATTTTGATTTAGCTAAGATAGCAGAATCTTTAATACTACTATTTTTTTTAATTTTGTCTAATATACTCATTTTTTCATCCTTTAAAATTTACCAGCATCACGAATTTCTTTCTCTTTAAAAGAATACGGTTCATCATAATCATACTTAGGTTCCAATTTTTTCACAGGTTCTTCTACTGGTATATGATGTTCTTCATACATAACAGAATTTCGTGCATTGTGAGTTTCAATTGTTAACTTTTCGTGTGTAATTGGTGGTATGGTTTCACCAGTTATATCATCAATCACAATCATATTATCTTTTTTAATTTCTACAGTTTCTTCTCTTGGTGCAACCATTGGTTTCAAATTCTCAAAGTGTTTGAATGGTTGTTTCAGGTATGCATACGGATCAACTGGTTTTTCAACATGTACCGTTTCAGGTACTACATCAACAACCTCTTGTTGCATATGCTTGGCTTCTTCATCTAATTTTCTTGCATTTTCTTTAACACGTTCAAAGAAGTCTTCAGCATCTTCTTTTTGTTTGATTGACATGTTATATGCGATTAACAATAGAATTGCTAATGGATCGAATACAACAATAATCAACATGATTACCATTCTTACCGCTTTGTCGATAACTTCACCAGTAGTCTCCGAACCGTATGCCAAGGCCGCAATATATTTGATTGGTCCGATATCCGCTTCAATCTTTTTAAGCTCAGTAGATATAGGCGCACGTTCCTCGGAGTATTTGGCAATGACGCTTTGCGACTGTTGAATTTCTTGTAGTATTCTAGTCCTATCTTTCTGTTGGGAACGGCGTATTGCTTGTGCCGTTGCGGCACCTTTTTCATCTGTTGAGCGACCCATAGTTTGGTCCACAACCTCATCATACTGTTTAATTGCCTTGCGGTTTGCCTCGACATTTTCCTTCTCCGTTTTAATCTTCTCATCTAACAAGGCAATCTTATCCACAAGTGGTGCATTGTCTGCTGAATGTTCTAAGTGTGCCTTTGATAAGAAACCAAAGATACCCATTGAAGTAATCAACATTAAAATAATAACTGCTATCGACAAATACGATTTAATAAGAAATGGACATTGTTTCCAGTTATTATACAACCACGATACTGTTACAAGTTTCGAAGCTTCAAGAACCGAACCCATAAAAATAATTGGCCAAAATGAACCAGGAAAAATTTGTGCTAAACCAACAACCGAATAGTATGCAGAAACACCAGATAAACCTAATGCTGTTAATAAGGTTAAAAATATCATCCGAAAAAGTCCTCTAAAGAGTTATTTTTTTCCGCAGACCATTTCATGCATCTTAAAATGACACTGATTGGTTCCAGAAATGCTTTGTCGAATTGTACATCATAATCAATGTAGTTGTCAAGCTCAAACTCTTTAGGTATTCTACCAGGGAAAGAAACCACATCATTCTTAAAATGATTTGGCATCTTCAAATAAGTAAATTTGAGTTTTTCGCCTTCTTGTATGAGTGGATATTTCTTGGTCAATCCCAATTGTTTTAGATGGTGGTTGTATACGATTGCACCACGAACATGAATTGGTGTACCTTTTTTGAACAACATTACTGGATCGGAATAAGTATTTAGCCCATTTAAACCCCGAGGAAACGATATTTCTTCCGCTGGTAATGTTTTAAACTCTTTCTTAAACTCCGCAATAAAGTCTTGTACTTGTTGTTCAGTGCCAGTCATCATCAACTTAATGGCATCTTTCATTTTTTCACGAATAGCAGATGGTGTGGATGATTTAATCATTTCCAAACCCATCACCTTCATATGTGGTTCAGCATACTGTACACCTTCATTATTATATACATTTAGAATATAACGTTTCTTGGCAGTCCATACACCTTTGTCACAAAGACCTTCTCGTTTCATCTGCATCTTCTGTGCATATGCATGAACATAATCAGCCAACTCTTGGTAAGACTTGTCAATATGTGGTTGTAGTTTATCTTCACAAACACGATCCATAAATTCAATAATCTTTTGTGCAGGCATTTTAACCACACCATCAACACCATAAACTTTATTTACCAAGTCACCAAGGCGAAGGTAAATAGAATCAGTATCAGAAGCGATTACATAATCATTATCTGTACCAAGAAGTTTATTCATGTATTGGTTTATTTTTTCTTCAATCCATTTGATGGAAAGCTGGCCTGCCGTAGTGACTCCCAAAGCCATGCGTAGGTCATAAAACCTAAAATACTGACTTCCCAAAGCACCGTAGGCAGAGTTAAGGGATACTTTCTTTGCGAGTTGCAGGTTGTTGTATCTGGCAACTCGTTTGTCGATTTCATATTTTTTTCGTTCATCTTTTTCATCTTCATACTCCTGTTGCGCTTGCAACATCATCTTTTTAAATTTCTTGCGGTCATCATACATCTCAACCATCATCTTAGGTAAGAAACCTTGGATGTCGGTACGGAAGAATTGACCGTTTGGTGTGATTGTAACATCAACCAGCCTGGAAGTGTCAATTTGTTTCATTAACATTTTATCAACAGTAACACCTTGTGAAAGAACACCACGCATTTCATCTGTATAGTTTTCTGGTTCAATCAATGTCTCTGGTGAAATGTTATACTGCATCATCAAATGTGGATACAAACTGTTCAAATCGAATGATGCAACCCAATTGTGTAGACCAACTTGTGGTTCTTTAACATATGCACCTTCAAACGCAGAATCTTTTTCTTGTGTTTCTTTTGGTGGAACAATGATGCCTTTACCTAACAAATAAGAATACGTCAATGAATCCCACATACGTGTCTGTGCAAATACATCTTCATAGTTACACTTAGTATCATATGCAAGAGTTAAGGCCAACTCAATCAACTTCAACTTGTCTTCTAGTTTGATAATCAATGCAACGTCTTTAATGTTGTATTCAATAAACTTTTGATAGTTCAGTCTGTACAGTTGGTGTAAGTTCTCATATTCATCATATGAAATCTTGCCTTCACCAAGTTCTACTTGTGCGATATTATCTAGTCGATAGGATTCTTGTGATTTACCACCTGGCGCATACCATTTGTATAACTCAATGTAATCAAGTGATTCAATCCCAACAAAACTATATGCAATCAACAAACGACCATTGATGTTAGTCTTACGTTCACTGATATAATTCCATGGTGACAACATCTTGGTTTTATCTTCACCAAGAATCTTACGAAAACGATTGACAAGATATGGTATATCAAAGAACTTGGTGTTCCAACCAGTGATAACATCGGGGTACATTTTGTACCATAGTTCAATGAATTTGTTGCAAAGTGTATATTCATCTTTACACTTCAAGTAGGTTACACTGTTGGGATTATCATTATTAAAATCGCCACAACCAAACACATAAGTGTGGCCATTCAGAAAGGTCAATGCAATTGCGGTGATTGGTTCATTTGCAAGGTATGGATCAGGGAAACCATTTTCCGAACCAACCTCAATGTCGATAATTGCAACACTTACTTTATCTTGTTCCCAATCAACCATCTCAGAATGTTGTTCTGCAATGAAAGCGTATTGATATCCTGTGTTACCATAGATTCTTGGAGCACCTGGAAGACCATCAAATTGTTTTACATATTCTCTGGCTTCACGAATGCCATCAAATCGTTTTGGAACAAGGTCTAAACCATCAAGTGATTTATGAGTACCTTTGCCGTTACGTGCTGGAAGATACAACTGTGGTTCATAATCAATCTTCAGTTTGATTCGTTTACCATCTTTGACGCCACGATAAAGAATCTTGCCACCGAGGGCCTGTACGTTTGTATAAAAAGTTGACATTAACCTGTAATGATTTGTTGTTGACCTGGAAGAATAATGCCTGCGCCAAAAATCTGGTCATAGTTTTTGATGAAATCTTCTGCTGGAACATAGTAGTATACAATATGTTCGTGCTTCAAGGCAATAGTGGAGTCTGATTTTTGTTCTGCGTGGATTGGGAATGGTGCAAACCCTACGTTAGGTTGACCATCTTTACCACGTACAATTGCAATACCCAACGGATTCTTAATTACCATTTTAATTTCTGTTTCCATTTCGACTTCACCAATGAGTTCTTCACCAGTTATTAATTTCATTGCATATATTTTCATGTTAATCCTATCCTAAATAATTATATAGTGTGACCTGAACGTAGATTATATCATTTTTTTGTTATAATGTCAAGTAAAAAAAATGGTATAAAAAGAAATGGATCCATTCACACTCTTTGCACTCGCAAATGGTGCGGTTTCGGCAGTCAAAGCCGGATGTAAATTATATAAAGATATTAAAGGTGCTGCTGGGGACGTTAAAGACGTACTCAAGGACCTTGACGACCAGTTCCGCAAAATCCATCCACCCGAAAAACCTGCAAGTGTATCACAAAGAAATGCCTTCATTGCGGAAAAAAATCGTGTAATTGAACTGAACAAAAAGGGTGGAGAAACTACCAACATCTATCAAGAGATTGGTGAACACCTAGGCACATACTATGATAACTTTTACAAATGTATGGCTGTTTTTGAAGAAGAAGAAAAAATTGCTAAGACACAAGTTTATACCGGAGATTCATCATTAGGTAAACGTGCCTTGCAACGTGTGCTCATGCGTAAACAACTTGAACAAATGTCGATTGATTTGCGTGAGTTGATGATTTATCAAAGTCCTCCAGAACTCGGTGCTTTATACACTGAGGTGGAAGAAATGATGAAGGAGATGGGTAAAGAACAAAAGAGTCTTCTCATTAAACAAATGCAACAACAAGCAATATTAGATAAACGCCGTTTAGCACGAATGAGAAAACTCAGAGATGAATTTGCTACAGGAGTTGCTATTGTGATTATAATTTTTGTTATGGCTGGTGTGTTTATGTGGGTAGCATATGATAGACAACAGAAATATCCACAATATGGTGATGGATTATTTCCTAAATCGGAAGAAAAAAGAAGGGAAGAATCAATGCCTAAAGTTTACATAGGAAGATGAATAAAAAACTCTTATTTACGTTGTTGACCACAAGTGTAACACTGATGGTCACTCATCCAACCATCAATATAAATTTGATGCCGGATGCTGTCATATACACCAAAGCGACTAACAATAATGATTTTTGTAAATTGACAAGGAGTTTTACCGACAAAAGTGGACCGAAGGATTTACAAGTCTGTGAATATAAATGTTCAAGTGAAAAACGAAATGGTTCTACACTGATACATACAACTTCAGTAAACAATTCACGTTCTTGCAAAGATAAAATTGAATCGCCGTGATGTATAAAGATTAATGGTTGCGGGTCACGGAGTCGAACCGGAACTGAGGATTATGAGCCCACTGTGATACCATTTCACCAACCCGCTTTATTTTGTCTAATTTCGTAAATAGATTTTTGACCATTTTGTTGAATCTAGTCCTTTAAAAACATTATCTTTTAACCAACGATAGTTATTAACTCTTGTTTGGCTAATAATATTATGTTTATCTGACTGATGTTTAAAATGTAGTCTGGTCAATTCCAAATCTAGATGAGAGAATGATTTATTTTGCCAACTAGTCAAATCCAGTCCCCAGCTATGAGCAAGCTGTGCCCACATGTATTCTGGAAATAAAGAATAACCAGCTAATGCACTTGCCATTGTATTCTGTTTATTCATGTATTTTTTATATACAAGATTTGCATGATTTTCTTTAATTCCTAGATTGTGTTTATCCAACCAAAACTTAGTAGTATTGCGTGAACTTAGTGTGTAATGCACAAGAATAAAATCAGCAATATCATCAATACAATAACCTATTTTTTCGTTATATGTACCAAAATTCATTCGTTCTGTTTTAAAATAATCAGTCAATACCTCTTCTAATATTACAATACTATTAATCATGATGTATAGTGCATTTGCTTCCATAGGTTCAACAAATCCGCAACTGAGACCAACTGCAACAACATTTCCTTTAGCTGCTTGCTGTAAACGTTGCGGCTTCCATTTAAGTAGTCTAGGTTCAGCACGGCGATTATCTACCATTTTGATATATGCTTGCCTAGCATCATCGTCAGAAATATAGTTTGAATCGTAACAATATCCACTTCCCATCCTATGATATAAACCTATTTTGAATAACCATCCGTAATCTTGTGCAATACTTTGTGTATAGTTTACCATTTCCGACTCAGGATCTGTGTAATCCAACTGACAAACCCATGCACTGTTTACGGTATTGTTTACATAGTCTTTAGTGGGTCGCTTACCCACAAGTAGTTTGTGAAATCCACTAGCATCTACAAATAAATCGGATTTGATTATACTGCCATCTTCTAGTACAAGATAATCAATATTGTCATCAACAGTGGTTATTACCTCCTGTACTTTGGATTGTATATGCACAACACCATTAGGTAATGCTATATTATCTCTTACATATTCGGATGCACGTTCTGCATTTATATGCTGACTCCAGCTATGTAGTGGATTTAGTAAATATTCGCCAGCGTCATTAAATGGAGAAACATTACGTTGCATATAATAATATTGGCTATCAAAATATTTGTCAAACTTATCTAATTCACTGTCAGCTAATAATTTCATCAGCGTGTCGGTGGTTCGAATATCTGATTCTTTAAACATCAAATCTTCATATTTTGTTGCATAATGAATTTCTTTTTGTAGTAAATCTACATTAGTAGGGTAGTTAAAACTAAAATGTTCTTCACTACTATCACCATTCCAACCTATAAATTTATTTGCATACTTATAGATAGCACCAGTATGTTGCATCCAATGCTTTTCATCAATACCCAGTTCTTTAAAGAAATGTGATACATGTGGAGTCACACTTTCACCTACTCCTATTTTTGGAATGGCCGGACTTTCAATCAATTTGATTGATATTTTTGGAAATGTCTTACTAAGTTTGGCGGCACAAAGCCACCCTGCGGTACCGCCGCCTACTATGGTTAATGTAAATTTATTTTTCGTCATATAATCCTAAGCCTAGTTCTTCATTTATTTTATTCAACTTCTCTAAGGCTTCATATCGTTTTTCACGTTGAAGATTTTCTTCTAGAATTCTATCAAATTCTTCCTGTTCATACTTTTCTTCTTCTACCTCTTTAGGTGAAGGTTTACGGAAGATGGCATCATAATTATCCGCAAATTGTTTTTGCGAAACACTAAACGGTCTTGGATTAGAACCTTTACCACCATCCGACATATTACTCTCCGTAAATGTATGCGATATCTTGAATCTTCACCACGAAATATTCTTGCACTGCTGCGGCCTTGCCCCAGTCTGGTTGAACCACATCGCCGACCTGAACCTCTGTAACATCTGGACCAACTGCAAGTACTCTTGCTCTATCAGGTTCTTCGGAATGTTTTAGGATGATGCCTGAAGTGGTCTCTTTGACATTCTCAAGCCGTTCAATCAATACTTTATCGTGTAGTGGTTTAATATTCATATAGTATCCTCAAAATGGAGCGGTCTACTGCTTTGCTCAGTTAACACAAGGAGGTACCTTGTATCGTACTATTACAAACCGCATTAAATGGAGCAGAGTGTGGGAATCGAACCCACGACACCAACTTGGAAGGATGGAGTTTTACCATTAAACTAACCCTGCATAAAATCTGTTGTAGTTAACTTGGAGCGGGTAGAGAGAATCGAACTCTCAACTAAACCTTGGCAAGGTCTTGTGTTACCACTAGCACCATACCCGCATCATGTGTGTATTATATAGGCTTTACATTGTCTTGTCAAGCATATTTTTAGGTAATTAATTGTTTTGTTTCCTCAAACCAAAGATAATCCAATACGGAAGTATTTAAAGTCTCTATGGCTTGCTTTGGTGTTTCTACCAAAGGTTTGCCTGCAAGGTTGAAACTGGTGTTCAATAAAATACCATGGCCAGAAAGTTTTTTAAACTCTACCAAAAGGTCGTACAAGTATCCTTCAGATACGGTTTGTACTCTACATGTATTGTCCACATGAGTGACACCAGGAATTAAATCAGTCTTAACATTAAACGATTGTGTCATAAACAAATTCTTTTTGGTTCTACCCATATCGAAATACAACTCAGCATCTTCTTCTAGAACAACAGCAGCAAATGGTCTGTACCATTCTCTACGTTTGATTTTATTAACAATATCTTTTGCATCAACATTCAATGCATTGAACAATATAGAACGATTGCCCAAGGCACGTTGGCCAGCTTCGGCTAAACCTGTGTAAACAGCAACAGATTTATTGTCATATAAAAGTTTTGCAATATCTTGTAATGATGCATCGACACCTTTGTAGGAAGAAACATCATGTTTGAAACCATGAAATGAAATACTCTTTAATGGTTTAATTTCAGTATCACCACTTTCTTTTCTGTAGTGAAACATTGCACTTCCAATTGTAATACCACCATCAGTAGAAAGTGGTTCAAAATAAAATTCTACATCTGGAAATTGTTTCACATAATAAGAATTGGAAAGTATATTCATACCGTATCCACCAGAAATACAAACCTTTTTTATTCCTGTTTTTTCTATTGCTTTCTTAATTAATTTACAAACAACTTCTTGTGTTTGTAACTGTAAGTCTTTTGCATAGTCAGCATAAGGTTTGTAATTTGATTTGGTTAAAACCAATTCTATAGGTTGGATATGTTTTGGTAAAACCACATCTTCTGGACCACCCTTTTCTATACTGTTGCGTTCTGATACTGATTTGTATATCAAACTTTTTGGATAGCCACCGATTGGTTCCAAGAAAGGTATAAAATCGTGAGAATAACAATTGAATAAATCGAGGTTGACGAATAAATCATTAATTATATAATTGTTTTCTGTTGGTTGTCCATAAGAAGACAACCCCATTACTTTGCCGGCTTCATCCATTGATTCATTCAATAGTTTTGCGCCAGAACCATATAACAATCCTAAACTTAAATAATTACCAAAGTGTACTTCACAGTCCAGATAAGAGTCATTAAATTTTTTCAATTCATGTGTATAGTCATTACCTGGATATGATCCAAAGTTTTTATAAATTGGAGTAAAACTGTTTGTGTAATCTGCAACAAACACCGATTCACTTTCTTTATAGAACAAAAAACTTTTTTCAGAAGATGTTGAAAAGAAATTTTCGCCTGCGCCGTCACCCACAAAAATTATAGACTTATCAAAACCACTATTATAAAAACATAGAGATGCATGATTTCTATGATGGTTGCTATCGTATTCTATTTTAGGAAAATGATTATATTTTTTATAGTAATCTAAAATAAATTTTCTGTTTGTTCTTGATATTTTTTCCCATATCTTTATTGTGTCATCATCTTCTATTTCTTCTGGAAGAAATAGATTGTTTGATAAACTGGCCATCTTTTCACTTACATTTTCAATGTCCGTATCTAAAAAAATGTCTGGTTTTAAAAAAGATATTTTGGATATATTTGATAAATTATTTTTAATTTGTTTCAAATTAGATTCATTAAAATTGTGGTGATTTTCAATATGTGAATTTATAAATCCACTTATTACAATTTTATCAAACTTTAAGTTTGTTTTTAGAACATTAAAAAAACAATTTGACAATTCATAATCGTGTTTTATACCACTATAACGTTCTTCCAAAAAATAAGTAATCGTTTCACCATCATATATACAACAAGATGAATCGTGTGACGCTTGGTCACTATGTATAGCCAAAATTCTCATATAATCTCCAAAATGGTACGGGTGACCGGATTCGAACCAGCACGCACTAGGCGGGAGATTTTAAGTCTCCTGTGTCTACCTTTCCACCACACCCGCATCACATAGTAGGTCCGTTTCCGTTTTTGAAACCGACCACACCACCTTCCTCTTTAATTCTTTTGATAACATCTTCAAAAAGAATTGGTCTAAAATCTGTTTGTTCAACACAAACACAATGATATCTAGTATCAATACCCATTGGCTTCTTATTGAACCCACGAATCTGCACACGATTAGAATGAAGATGGCCATGGATGTTTACACCGAAACGACCAAGACTTTCCTCATGAATTGGAATATGTGACAGAATCATTCCGTTCATTACATGATAAGCACGTAGTTCACGAAAGTGTTGTCTGTATTCCTCATCACGAAAGATATCGTGGTTACCACGGATAAGAACCTTATCACCGTTAAGTCTATATAGAGTACTCATTGCTTTACGATTGATAACAACGTCACCAAGATGATATACTTTATCGTTTGGTCTGACTGTTTCATTCCAACGCTTAATCATTTCTTCATCCATTTCATCGGGATTATCCCATGGCCGAAGTTTTGTTCCGTCATCACGGAGAAATCTACACACACCAGCGTGACCAAAGTGTGTGTCACTTACTAAAAATACTGCTGGCATAATAAACTCCTTGTTAAATGGTCCGGCGTGAGAGAATCGAACTCCCATTAGAAGGGTAGAAGCCTACTGTATTATCCATTATACTAACGCCAGAAATTTGGTGCCCCAGGAGAGACTCGAACTCTCAAAATTTGGCTTCTAAGACCAACACGTATACCAATTCCGTCACCGGGGCAATAAATACTGATATGATACCAACATCAAAAAGACCTACAGTAGAAATGTTCTACGGATTATATGCACAACAATCATATGAACCGCATGGTTACCACTGTGTTGATTCTGAATTTGTTCCATCATATGATACTAAAATAAAAACTTTTGAAGCTGATGAATTATATATTCAACCAGAAAAAGAATTTATCTTAACAACATTAAAACAAGTTGGTGCTGCCTAGAGGAATCGAACCTCTTTCAATGGTTCTTCAAACCACCGCTATGACCACATCAGCTAAAGCAGCATAATGGTACCTTGTGACAGGATCGAACTGCCGACCTTCTCCGTGTAAAAGAGTTACTCTACCGCTGAGTTAACAAGGCATAAATTGGGGAGAAATACCAGGATCGAACTGGTGATAACGGAATCACAACCCGTGGTTTTACCACTAAACTAATTTCTCCATATTACTGAATTGTTTCCTGTTCTGCCAGAATTCTTTTCAATCTGTCAGCACAGAAACTTGCAGCAGGTGCATCTGGTTTAACCATTGGTGTCATGTTACATGTACCTTTGATATAACCAATTGCTTGCTGAACAACACATGAACTACCATGAACATCATCTTTATTTAAATCAAGATGAACTTCAACATGATAATCTTCCAACACTTCTGCTAATGATTGAAACAATTCTGAAACTTTATAAACTTCAGTCATCAACCTCATAGCAGGTTTACTTTTCTTATGGTCGTAATCCAATTCACGGTGAACATATCCGAAAATCTTACAACCATGTCGGCCATCAATATGAACTACAACTGCTAGAGCATAGTCAGCATACCAAACACCATTTACTCTGATTCTTTCAGAGTCGGCACCAAGATAAACCTTGGTATCAGGACCTTGATTTGCAAGGTATTGTCTGACTTCTTCTATATTGAAATTTTTCATATTAACCACCTTTTATAAAATTGGCATCCCGCTAGGGACTCGAACCCCAACCAACGGTTTTGGAGACCGCTATGCTGCCATTACACCAGCGAGATATTTGGTACCGAGAAAGAGAATTGAACTCTTGGCCAACGCCTTATCAAGACGCTGCTCTACCACTGAGCTACCTCGGCATTTTGGAGGGCGATGAGAGAATCAAACTCCCACTTCAACGTTCGTAGCGTTGTGTAATATTCATTTTACTAATCGCCCATATTGGTGGTGATGGAGGGACTCGAGCCCCCAATCTTCTCCGTATGAAGGAGGTGCATTACCGTTTTGCTACATCACCGAAATTTGGTGGAGAATAGGAGAATCGAACTCCTATAAACAGCTTGCAAAGCTGCCGTAATCCCATTATACTAATTCCCCATAAACTGGTCTCCCTGCAAGGATTCGAACCTTGACCACACGGCCCCAAACCGTGTACGCAACCTGATAACGCTTCAGAGAGAAAAACTGGTGCCCCATGACAGAATCGAACTGCCGTAACCTGATTACAAAACAGGTGTAATACCATTATACTAATAGGGCGAAATTAAATGCTCTGGCGTCCCCCGGCGGTAATTATAGTACATCAGGATTTAGTTGGTTGTCTCTCATATCCATCACGCATACCCTCCACCCGCTTCCCGACAGGGACCGTTCTCGCATTGCTAGCGCCACTTCGGTAGGAGTGGTACCACCCTTGAGAGTCACCTCACTTCTTATCCTGCGGGTCACAGTATCCGCTAACAAAGCGGAACGTATTGGCTCCAGTGGCAGGGATCGAACCTACGACCAATTGATTAACAGTCAACTGCACTACCGCTGTGCTACACTGGAATATTTGGCGGTCTTAAGGGGTAACGATCCCCTTCTTCAGCAGTGACAGTGCTGTGTGCGTCCATGAACACTTTAAGACCAAATTAGTATAAGCTACTGGGTTCCACGCCAGCCCTTAATTGAGAAGTTACTCTGTCCATCCCTTTTATTCTAATGTCTGTGTGCAGAGGGAACTGCCTATCAGAGCCTGAGTATTTCTCTCGCTAACGGTTTTCTGCCACCGGATCTCTATCGTTAATCAAACGCTACTTTAACGAAAGTAGTAACGGGATTTGGTGGAGACAGTAAGATTCGAACCTACTCACCCGAAAGAACAGATTTACAGTCTGCCGCAACTCTCCCACTTTGCCGTGTCTCCATGATTTTTTGGTAGGGGTACAGAGAATCGAACTCTGGTTAATAGGTTAAAAGCCTACTACTTTACCACTAAGTTATACCCCCATAACTACCATTTGTTTTGCTGACGCACTATTTGCTATGCTCAACGGACTTAGCTGCAGCATTACCGTTTATTTACATAGTTAGTTAGAGTTGACGTTTACTCAGACGCTTACGTCAACAAAACAAATGGTACTCCGTACCAGAATCGAACTGGTCTTTCCGCCTTGAAAGGGCAGCGTCCTAACCGATAGACGAACGGAGCAAATAACTACAACAAATTTTTAAATAACGTTTGATTGATTTCTCAATTCATAGATGAAGTATAACACAACTGGAAGACCTGTCAACCAGTGTGTTGTATTTCTACAACATGTTTGGAGTAGGTGACAGGAATCGAACCTGCATGTAACAGATTTGCAATCTGCTCCCTAGCCTTTCGGGTCACACCTACATATTTCTTCGTTTTATCCAAGTTGGCAGAAGGTATCGGATTCGAACCGATGCGCCGCTTTCGCAACGACAGTTTAGCAAACTGCTCCCTTAACCGCTCGGGCAACCTTCTATGTTTGGCGGAAGGCGGAGGAGTCGAACCCCATCCCATTTCTGAGAACCTGGTTTTCAAGGCCAGTCGCAGGACCAACCCCGCTGCATCATCTTCCATATAGAAACACACTTCGAATACTGTACTAAACAGAAACTACCCCTCACAGGCAACCTGCTGAAATGTGTTTTTATATGGCTGGGGTACCTTGAATCGAACAAGGACCTACGGATTCAAAGTCCGCAGCACTACCACTATGCTATACCCCAATAAACTACAACAAATTTTTAAAGAACAGTGTGTATTGTA
>Ga0208974_1000573_pt1 | contig 15017 bp, 5 predicted proteins | sample GreLakmeER15MSRF_FD_187699 | JGI IMG/M metagenome (GOLD analysis project Ga0208974, IMG submission 187699) | Freshwater lentic microbial communities from great Laurentian Lakes, MI, USA - Great Lakes metaG ER15MSRF (SPAdes) | ecosystem: Environmental > Aquatic > Freshwater > Lake | place: Great... | reverse complement strand
GTAAAATTAATATCCCCAACAACATCTAAAGAATATTGTGCATTCGTGGTTCCAATACCAACCTTACCAGTAATCTCAAGTACTGTTTTATCTTCAGTATAAGAACTAATACCAATCTTAAGATTTTGTTGACGATTACTGTTATATTTTGCCATTATTAGTTAAGAGTTTCTAAAATACTTCCGACAAACTTCAAGTTAGATGCATGACTACCAGAAAGGACCAAAGCATCACCAGATTCAAGAACTAACTTTCCGGCAAGAAGATTTGCAGTATCATTTCCAGAAATTGGATATTGTTTTAACATTTCAGTATCAGTTCCACTTCTACGATGTACTAAAGTTACATCCTGAGAAGTTCCACCAATATTTGCGACTTGAGCCAAAAGAACAACACCAGTATATCCAACAGGTGCGGTATAAACAACAGTTGCATTTGTGGATACAACTGCAGTAATTGTTTGAAATACATTAAGTGCTAATGCCATTTTTTAATCTCCTCCGAGTGCAAGTATGAATGGTGTCATTGTTGAAAATAAACTTTTGGAATAAAAAGTACCAGAAATAGTTCCAGACTGTTGATTAATTGTAACACCATCACCAATACGAAAGTTTCCTGCTTGGTCTGTGGATGTAAATACGACCAAACCACCATTTCTCATATCAATTTCATTTTCTTGAATTGGAACTCCACCTTGATTGGGAAGAGCACCATTAATATTAGTTCCAGAACCAATGTACTCTAAAGAATGTCCTGATGCTAATACCCGACTTTGCTTAAAGAAAGGAACAGTTGAACCAAGTCCAACTGCATAAGGAACATTATCAGTAACAGTAATCGTACAAATACCAGAAGATATTGGAGTAGATTTTGAAATTACATAATAAGTTGGTATTAAGGTTGCCGTACCTGTTGCAGTATTTATTCCCACATCGGGGGAACTAAAAGTTACTATAGGTGCGACTGAACCATATCCTCTACCATTTGAAATCATTTCCGTAGAAACAACTGTTCCGTTCACAACTTCGGCAACGGCAGTCGCAGTAATTCCCCAAGAAGCCGCAGGAGAACCAATTGTAATATTAGCATTCCCAGCATAACCAGTTCCACCAGAACCAACAGTCACACCACCAACTGTGTAATAAAGTTCATCAAAAAATACAACCTGACCATCAAAAGGTCTTGTGGTATTTATTTTAACAGTTCCACCAGAAACATATGTATGTGCGAGTGTAGAAACTCCAACATAAGCAGAAAAACTATTTGCGGCACCAATAGCAGCAACCTCAAAAATATATCCAAAGTTTCCAGAAGGAAACGTAGATATTCCAGGACCAGAAGGACAAGTAAATCCAAGTCCGGCAATTGAAACACCCATTCCCACATTCAAGTTGTGATTTGTGGTTGTTGTGATTGTGATAATCCCAACAGTATTATTATAAACAGCAGTCTGTATTCCAAGTGTTGGAACATTTAAATCTAAAACAAAAGTATCACTATTTGCTGCAGCAGAAGCAGTAATAATTCCTGTATATTTTTTAGGTCCAACACCATCGGCAACTAATCCATAATTACCAAATGATGAGTTAGAGTTCGTTAAGTCACAAGCAGAACCAGAACCACAGAAAATCGCAATATCATCACAAATGGTAAAAATAGAAACTAGCTGGGCATATCCTTCATTTGTAATTGAAACTCCAATACCACCTTGATTATATTGAGTATAAGAGTCCACAACCATTGACTTTAATGGTCCTATTGCATTATTTCCATCAATCTTCAAACCAATACTATTTGGAATAAAGTTAGTGCAGTTCTGCACATAAGGTGACTGATTGAAATATCCAACTTGACTTGGATTAAATGCAACAATTGCCTTACCATAATTTAATGACCCAGTAAAGGACATTTCGGCAATATAATCACCATTTGCAACATAAAATAAATCTTGATTTGCATTCTGTGGTGATACTGATACTTCTCTTAGACTATCACCAATAATACTTACTTGTTCTGGAATAATAACTGGGTTATTTTCTATATAAGTTCCAGCAGAAACTTTAATAACAGTTCCTGTTCCTGCTGCTGCGATTGCTCCTGCAATTGTTGCTTTTGCGTCTCCAAGTTTTCTTCCTGTGTTTGTATCACTTCCATCTTTCGTAACATATAAAATATTTGTAACAGTTGTACCTGCACCAAGTCTTACAATATCAGTACCTATACCACTTCTTTCTCTTATGGTATAAAGTTCTGCATCATAAGTATTAAGTGCTAATTCACCTAACTGTAAGTCTGCAACTACCGGTTTCTTGCCCGGTACAGCAGACCTTTTAATTCTAAAAGGAGTTGCCATTGATATTCATTCTCGGTATATACCATTAAAAACAGAACTTATATAAGTCCTTTTGTTTATTTATAATACTTGTTATTCTTCTTAATTTATTGCATGTACCTGAACGGCGAAGTCCAGTGCGTCATCAAAACCTTCTAGCATATTAATCCAATTAGAATAAGCATCTGGTGGAGAAACTCTTTCCCATGCTCCATTATGTTTAATACTAATACCTGTAGGAATTTTCCATACACCTGATTGTTTTATATGTGTAGTTGGAGGTGACTTCCAAGTACCTGATTGATTTACAAATAAACCGGTAAATTTTTTAAAACCTGGATACGAAGTAGAAAACCCACTACTAACTGAAACTATTTCTCCACCAAGAGTTAAACGTTTTGATTCAACCACAGATTCAGCTTTTACCTCATGATATCTAATAAAACCTATACCAGTAGGGGTGCCATCACGGGAGGAATCAATAGTATATGCAACATACTCAGGTTTTTTATCTACAGTACAAACATATCTCACTCTACCAGATACTTCTTCAGGTCCAGCAGCTCCATAGGGAGCTACTGAAAGACCAGTTATGCTAACATTATAGTTGGTATTTGGAAAGGGAGTAGCAAACCAGCATCTATATGATTTAGCAGGACCTGCATTATGAGAAACAAATGTAGTATTTCCTGTACCATACATCTGAGATACAGAACCATCACAAGAAGGATGTTCTTCTCTAGCCCTATTTAAAGGTTCAATACCTGCTATACCATTGTTGTCCGATAGTTGTATTGCAAGATTACCAGTGTTATTTTCACCTGCACTGGTTTGTATGTCATTACTAGTAAAACTAGCAGTATCAAACTTGCCGGCAACTGTAGTAGCTAGACCAACATCTAAGTTATCTCCGTTATTGAAATAATGCGTACAACCAACTGACTTCTTAATTGCGGCATCTTGATTATAATTATATTCTATATTATTAGAAAATCCACGAACTTGATAATCTCTAGTTGTTGGTCCGGATTCAAATACAAATGATGTTTCAACATTGGTAAATACACCCTGATTTAATGTAGAACCATTAGGTATTGGAACTGCACTTGAGGTATGGACATTAACATTAGTGGTAGTGGTTGCTGTAATTGATATTGTTCCACCTACTCCAACTGGTCTCAAAATATCAAGTCGATAAGAGTTTAGTGCTTCTTTTGCTGCAGCAAATTTTACCGTTGTTGTATTTCCTGTTAGTCTCAAATAATGTAAATTATCAGATTTCCTAATAAAAAAAGCAGCCATAATAGTTTTAAATAAAGTTAAGAAGTTACTTGATACCAAACATCACCATCAGAACCAGCAGATGGGGTTTCCGTGCTAATATATTTAGCCCCAATTCCATTAGAACCTAAAGTTCCTATTCCTACTAACGTAACCGTTCCTGTTATTTTAGTATTACCATTTACATCAAGTTTTGATGATGGGTTTGTGGTTCCAATACCAACATTACCAGAGTTATTACCAGTAATCCAGGATGTATTTCCAAAACCAATTATTAATTGATTGCTTCCACCAGGAATTGGAGTGTTAAAAACATCATGCCCAATTATAATATTACTATCACCACTACTTGGATTCAAACCTGCTTGATGACCTAAGAATAGATTAAAACTTCCAGTTGAATTATTTCTTCCTGCCTGTAAACCTAAGAAGGTATTATAAGACCCAGAAGATGTGTTTTCTCCTGCACCATCACCAATAAAGATATTCCGGTCACCAGAAGTAATAGAAGCACCAGTATAGCTATTACCAGTACTACGATAACCAATTCTAATGTTGTTGTCAGAAAAACTAAGTCCAGTAGTTCCTCCTATTGTTATTCTTGTATTTGCGATGGTGGTTCCAATACCAACATTAGAAATTCTGTATATATCAGTCCCAGAACCAGAAGTCCAACGAGAAGCAATAAATTGATTTCCGTCTTCTCTTAATATTCCACTAAAATTAATATCTCCAACAACATCTAATTTATATTGTGGATTTGTAGTTCCAATACCGAGATCACCAGAAACATAAGCACCACCAGTAACTTGAAGTGGTTGTGATGCTGTTCCTGTTGATGTTGTTGTTCCTACTAATACTGGCCCATTAGTGAATGTACTAATACCACTTACAATAAGACTTTGGGATGTTAAGTTTGTTGCTGTTGTAATACCCAAAGTAGTAATACCAGAAACTCTTACATCACCAACAACATGAAGTTTTGATGTGGGATTTGTGGTTCCAATACCGACAGAACCAGGAATTGTAGTATTACCAGAAACATTTAATAGTTCTAAGGTTCTATCTAAAGTACCAAAAGGAGTACCGATACCAGTAGTAGTATATTGTCTTACATAAATTGGTTCATTTCCACCATCAGCAGTTGCTATTTCTACAAATCCTTCATCAGATGCAGTACCACCAATCAATATTCTAAATTGGTCATTGTCCGCCATATTTCCACGAATTAGTTCTACACTACTCGTACTGCCTATTCCAGTAACAATAAGACCATTAGATGCATTTACACTACCAGTAACATTAAGACTACCAGTAACAGCAAGACCAACAAATGAAACATTAGAAACACTTGTATTAAGTGGAAACGTTACAGTACCAGTAACATTAAGATCTTTTATTTTCGCCGTACCATTCACTTCAAGTAATTCCGAACCAGTAAAGGTTGGAGATGTCGCACCAATACCAAGTTTATCTAAACGAATAGAAGTACTATCTTTTTCCAAAGATATCATTCCAAATCTTCTCCAGTCATTATTAGCATAGATATGTCCCAAATATCCACCAGAAGTTGGACTTGAAAGAAGTGATATATCACCAGAACGAGCACCAACAACATCATCAGATGTTGGAGTAGAAATACCAACAGTAATTAATTTTGATTGTGATGAAGTTCCTTTAATAAAAAGATTTTTAGCTTCAATTCCATTTTCTGACGAACTTGTAATCTTTTGTGTAAAATTAACTGGTCCATAAAATTGTGATGTTTGATTATTATTTTCTCCACCTTCTACTGTAATTCTTTCTCTTACTACAATATCATCAAAAAATCCACTTAATCTTTTTGTTAAATCAGTATTTGCATCATCTCCGGTATATGTAAAAATAGGTGCATCAAATATTTCTTCTTCTCCAGTTGCAGAGTTAAGTTTTTTAGACCCAGAATAAAATTCACCCAAATCATTCATTGCGGAATAAACAATTGTTCCGCCATCTTGTTCCTTTGCTTGAGAAACAATAATTTCATCTGCACTTAATATTCTATCTTGTTTTTGTGGAAGACCAGTAGAATAGTTTCCAGGACCATATCCAAGATATTCAAAGGTATGTCCTGATGCACGAAGATATGATGGACGATGAAATTGAACTGGTATTATTCTTATTTTTTTAACAACAGTTCCAATAGGAGCAGCAGCAGCATTTGTACCAAATTGACCACGAACAACAGAATTACACTCATTATTTAAAATACGAAGAATCTCTGAATTAATTTGTACGAAGTCGCCTTTTTTAAATCCTTTGTTAGCACCACCAGTAAGTCCAAATGCACCAGAAGAAGAATCCAAAGGACTAGCAAGTGTTGTAGAAATACCAGCATAAATGTAAGAAGCACGATTTCCAAGATTACTTTCTCCTTCACCAATTGAAAGTGCATTTGGTCCAATTCCTTGCTTAAAAACAACTCCACCACTAGTGTAAGTTTGTATAGCATTTACAACACCAACATTAAAGGTAAATGTCGATAAACCAACTACTTCATTTACCGTAAATGATTTATCATAAATGGTATGAGATGTACCAACAATTGCAAATTTATTTCCTACAAGTAATCCGTGATGACTTGCAGTTGTAATTGTTGCAATTCCAGTTTTAATATTTGAGAATGCTAAACTTGTAATCGAAAGTCCTTCAGAAACAAGAGATGCATATGGAAGTTTTCCATCGGTTCTTGGAGTATAAGTACTAACATTATTTGGATTACCAATAGTAAACTGTTTTGGGCCAGAAATACCTGTAATCTTAAATACCCCATTCAATCCTTCAGTAGAACAATCAACAATTTGAATTCCATCTCCAATATTATTGTTGATTGATGTGACTTGTACTGTTGCAAGTGTTGTACCACCAGCAATAGTTAACTCATTACCTACAGTATAAGCACTACCACCATCTACGATAGATCCGAATTCATCTAAAGATGATACAGCACCATTCCCATTCACATTCACATTCACCTTTACTGATGCACCAGACCCAGTTCCTCCTTCAAGAGAAGCAGAGTAAATAGGTGTAGTATTACCATAACCAGTACCACCACCAGTTAATGTAGCTGCCGTAATTGTATTTAAATTATGTTCTCTATCAGTAAAAAATGTAACAGCAGCACCACTCACCGAAACACCGGTAATTCCAAATCCGATTACATTTTCACGAATAAATGAGTTTAGTGCTTCTTTTGTAATTGAGTTTCTTTTATCATTTGTTGTAACTTTTCCAAGTGGTTCAATATTTGCATAAGTTGCCGATGCATCTGGATCTGAATTATAATTATCTCGGTCTAACTGTGGATATAAATTACGAATGTCTTGATTATAATTTTGATAACTAATTCCATAACCAACATTCGAAAGTGATGGTGTTACATTAGATGCGATTATTGTAAGATGATAAATACCATCTTGTCCGGCAGATGAAGAACCAGGAATATGTTTCTTGATTTCATCTATTCTATAAATCGAATAAGTATCATGATATCTTTCACGATAAACTCTTGGTAATACTTTTACTAATGGTTCACTTCGTAAATTTGTATTATTTGTAAATGTTCCTGGATTTATAGTAATACCAGATATTGTAAATGTTTTTGAACTTGGGACTGTTGCAATTACAAATGAACCATTAAAAACAGAAGATGCAGCACCAGTTGGATTATTTGTGCTTGTAATATTTTGTATATTAACAGCATCACCAGAATTTAAATTATGTGGAAGTTCGGTCGTAATCGTAATTACAGGTGATGAATATGATGCACCTGTAATGATTTTTGGATTTTTAAGTTCAATTGAATTCGTCAAAGTACCATCAACTGCTGTAGTAGTTGTACTACTTTCTTGAAGAACAAATCCAGCAATTGGTGGTCTTGCATTTGCTGCTTCTTTTGGTATTACATAACGAACTTTATAAATTCTTTCATTTAATGCACGATTATCTAATTTTCTTTTAATAAAAGTAGATCCACTTTCCAATCCCAATCCAGTTGTACCAAGACCTACAATTGTACTATAAATTTGATTATCTGATGAAGAATTAGAAACATTAATATACCAATTAGTTCTTGCTGCATCATATTGTATTGGATGAGCTAAGTCTCCAGGTTGTTTATCGGTTACCGAACTTACAATCGTGAGAATACCACCAAGATTATTGATTTCTTGAATAATTCTTGGTGATGCAGCAGTTGCATCATTATAAGTTGGCGAAAGTTTGACTTGATTTGCAGAAGCAGTAGTACTAATATAATAAACTTTATTCAATTCAATATTATTTGGTGATTCTCCAGTATCACTGAATACTCTTACTTTTTCTCCATTATAAAAATTATGATTATCTGTAAGTGTAAAAGTATTACTTGATATACTATTAATACCAGAAGTTCTTCCTACAGTAGATATTTTCTTTGCAGAAAATACCGAACCTCCAGGAGATTGCATCAATATTGGTGCAGCATATGTTGTTTGTGTAGTACCAACATTAACAGTAAGATATAATATCTCACCTTCCTTTGCGCCAACACGATAACTGTCTACTTGATGCGGAGGAGCAATAGACAACTTATCATATCCATAAAGATATAAGTTAGAAGTTGTTGCTGCAGAAACTGTCTTAGCAATATCTAATGATAACCAAGTAGATTCACTTTCATTTGTTGTAACTTCTCTTGGTGGAAGAATATGTGTAATATACCCAGTATTATCACGATTAAATGCATTTTTTTGAAATCCAATTGATTCTAATGATACTGCGCCAAAGTTTGAATTGGAGTTGGTGATAGACATATCACCACCACTTTCAGCAAGAAAATGTCGTGCATAACCAATTGCAAAAATTGATACGCACTGTATAAAACCACCATTTGATGCTTTTATATGATAATTGCTATATGATGGTTTATAAATGGAACCAGAATGAGTATGTAAAGGTGCATTTGCAGATTGCGTATTATCTTTATATGATTTACTTATACTATCATAATCTAAAAATGCATTATCATCTTTTTGTAATGATACACCCGTAAATTGAGCCACAACCATTGATTTGAAACCAGTTGCCTTATTACCATCGGCATGCATTCCAGACATACCATAAACTGAACGCAAAGAGCAGTTAAAGATATATGGAGAAGCAGAAGAAACACTATCAGTCTCTATAACAACTTTAGAATTTATAAGATGAAGACTAGAGTCGGGAAGTGGATTATTGGGAGCAGATGAAGCAACATATCTAAATGTAGTCAATCCAACAATATCACTTGCAACAAATGAACCATTATATACACTAGTATCAGTACTAATACCACTAATTAAAAATGGAGTATCTGGATAAAGTTCATGATTTACATTAGTCGTAACAGTAATTATATTAGTTGCCGTAACACCATCACCAGCACGAATACTCGTAATACCAACATTATTCGCAACTAGATTACCGACAATACGATATTCATCTACATTTGGTTCAAAATCAACATTACTTGGATAATCTGGAAGTGCTCTTTTAGATGTATCATTGTAAACTAATGTAAGTTTATTATAATACATCTGGAGATCTGTTAATCCAGTATCTGTTCCACTAATATTTACTGTGTTTACACCATCAGCATAAACAAATGCAGTCAGTTTATGATGCGAATATTTTGGATTAACTAAATCATTAGTATAATTTTTATAACAACTTTTGGTTGAGTCTGCATCAAAAAATGTAAAAATACTAAAGTAACAAGTACCAGTTACATTAAAAATAGATGATGCTGCGATATAATCATCAGTTGGGTCTGGTACAAAAAGTGGACGAATTTTTGTTTTTCTTAAATCATAACCAATAATAGATGTACCACGAGGCATAATTACCCCACCATCTACTGAATTTAATTTATAAAGATCATTATTTACATCAAAAAGGTCAGTATTAAATGTCGAACCAAGATCAGTAATACTTGCACCAGATGACCAAGAAACGCCAGAACCAGAACCAGTTCTTTTATATAATGTTCCTGAAGTGTTTACACCAAATCCAGGACGATTATCGATATAATGAGTTCCTGGATATACAAGAATTGTAGTACGATCAATCTTATCGTTATTTTTTCCTACCTGATATGAAAATCTTGCAGCTTCAATTAATGCTCTTTGAATAGTTTTAAATGGTCTTGTTAATGAATTTCCTCTATTCTCATAACTATCAGTAGCATCAAAATCTGATGGATTTACATATAGTATAGACCCTTCGGCATTTTTTAGGAAATTTTCTAATCTACTTAGGGGCATCGTTTATAAACACAGATATTTCTTCTGTCTTATTTAGACACTATATGTTTTTTTTATATTATCCTACAAGTTCACCACGAAGTTCTGCTAATTTTGTAGTTGCAAGTGCCTCTACACAAGTCCAATAAAGTTCTCCACTTACAATATTCTCATCTGCAAAATGTTCTGCTACATCTTCTTGCAGTTGTTGAAGTTCGGACAAAACGTCTCGGGTAATCATCATAATAGTTTGGAAGGGTCGTCTTACCTATCCATCATAGCACGGATTGTGGGCGGAGTCAAGGGGTCTTGAGATATTGATTCTTAATAGTTTTGAAAAAGTTAAGAAGTTACTTGATACCAAACATCACCATCAGAACCAGCAGATGGAGAAGCGGTGCTTACAGTTTTAGTTCCATTTCCATTAGAACCTAAAGTTCCTGCAGATGAGATAATGGTTCCATTCACATGAAGTTTTGATGATGGATTTGCGGTTCCAATACCAATATTACCACCAGTATCAATTGTCAAATAATCAGTTTCATTACCAGCAACAGATTTAGATATTATAAAATTATGATTAATGTTTGTTTTTTGTCCAAATATCCATTCAGCATCTCCACCACCATTATATAAGTGATAACGAGCTTGTCCTGGTGATGAAGGTGAAACATATATATTACCAAGTGTTGCACTTGTTGTTGGTGCTTGGAATCTAACAGCACCATATTGAGCACTCGCTCTAATAAAATCTTGCTCAGCATCACCAATAGATTTACTAACTACAAAATCATGTAAATCGTTGGTACCTACTGCAGTACCTTTTTGACCCACATTCCATCCAGCTTGTCCACCATTATTATACAAACTAAGACGAGCTTGTCCTGCAGCAGTTGGGTTTATATAAATTTGCCCTTGGGTGGCGGTGGGTGCTGCTCCTGCTAATTTTAATTGATTAGAAGAACTAAATGTAAGATTATTATTACCAACTACTGCAGTATTATCTGAGTTTTTATATAAAACCTGATTTGCTGCTGCTACGGCATTTATTGCTGCTGTACCTGCTGCTGTACCTGCTGCTGTACCTGCTGCTGTACCTGCTGTTGCACCTGCTGCTGCGGCAGCAGTGGCAGAGTTTGCTGCAGCTGTAGAAGATATTCCTGCTGCTGTTGCAGAGTTTGCTGCTGCTGTTGCAGAGTTTGCTGCATTTGTTGCAGAAGTATTTGCTGCTGTAGAAGATATTCCTGCTGCTGTTGCAAATGGTTCAGCAGCATTTGCTCCTGCTGTTGCTCCTGCGGATGCTCCTGCTGCTGCTGCAGCAGTGGTTGTTAGTGTTATAGTCGCATTAGAACCACTACCTGTTGCTGTTATATCATCACCGACAAAAGAAATTGTATTAATTGCACCTGCTGTTCCTACAACAGTAGTATCATCTTTAATTGTAATTCCGGCAATTGCTGGATTACCATCAGAGTTTTTAAATGCAGTGGCAAAAACAGTACCCCACTTACGGTCATTAGAACCTAAATTATAAGTACCAGATACTGATGGTACAATATTACCATTTACATCAAGTTTTTCTGTTGGAGTTGCGGACCCAATACCAACATTACCATTTGAAAGAATAATAACCTTATTAGTTCCAGCTCCGGCAACTTCACTAAATGTTCCTGCCGTATTAGTAGTATCTGTATAAGTATCAAATCTAATTTCATTTGCCGAAAGTCTTATTCTGTCTGTTCCTGACCCAGTTGCAACATCATTACCTTTGAATAATAATAACTCGGACTTTTCTGTTCCGGTTTCATATATTCTTTCGCCAATATAAGTATGTTTAAACTCACCACTCCCATCATTAGTAGTTCCGTGAAAAACAATATAGTTTTCGGTTGTTCCGTTTCCAACTTTAAGATTTCCACTGAACAGAAGGTCCGTTGTTCCTGATGCATTTCCTCCAAGATATTTGTTAGCATAAACTTCATTCCACTTCTTGTCAGTAGAACCTAGATTATGAGAATTACCTGTTAATGGTAGAATATTACCACCCACATTAAGTTTATTATTATCTACAAATGTAAGATTAGCACTAAATGCCGTAGTGTTTGCTGCTGATTGATAAGGTATTTGAGAAGTAGTACCACCCTTGAGGTTGGTAGAGATACCGGCATTGTCGGCATAAGATGCTTTAGAAACAGTTAATCCTGTAGCATTTACCCAAGAAGGTGCTGAACCAGAACCATTAGATTGTAGTAGTTGATTAGCAGATCCAGCAGATAAAACTTGAGTATCAGTACCTGATACTTGATAAAGAAGTTGATTATTTGCAGCAATTTCTAAATCAGTTGCCAATCCTGCTCTAGTAGCATAATCTGCTTTAGAAACAGTTAATCCTGTAGCATTTACCCAAGAAGGTGCTAAATCAACGCCATTAGATTGAAGAACAGTTCCACTGGCACCATTCACTAAAAATGTTGTATTATTTGGTGATGATTGGTAAGGAATATTTCCAGTTAAACCTTCTTTAAGGTTGGTAGAGATACCAGCATTGTCGGCATAAGATGCATTACCAGTTACAGTACCAGTAATATTACCATTAAATGTAGTGGCATAAACAGTACCCCACTTTTTGTCATTAGAACCTAAGTTATGAGTATTTGATGATGGTATAATAGAACTAGAGACATTTCCACCAAAAGAAACTGTAGTCGCAAGATTTATATTTCCAGTTCCAGTATTGGTAATTGTAAAATTACCATTCGAACCGGGATCACGAATTATTCTTGCAGAATAATCCACAAGAGCAGAACCAGAAAAATCAATATAGGTTGCAATATTAGTGGCACCAAAACCAAGCTCAATACGTGTACCATTATCTCCACCGATAGATACTGTTGTAAGTGCAGTTCCAACTTTAAGCTCAGATCCGTCATAAATTAAACCGGCACTACCAACTACTGCAGTATTATCTGAGTTTTTACGTAAAACCTGATTTGCTTCTGCAATGGATGATAATGATGCTCCACCAATACTTATAGGAATATTAGATGCTGCGGTTATTCTACCTTTAGCATCAACAGTTACAATACCTACTTGAGTGGCAGAACCATAAGTACCTGAAGTAACACCAGTATTTGATAAAGTTCCAGCAGAAGAGACATTATCACTACCATCAAAATTAACGTTCCAAGTTAAATCTCCAGTAATTGCTATATTTTTTTGTGCTGCTAATTTAGTAGCAGAACTGGCTAAACCAGTTAAAGAACCACTAAATGCAGTGGCCCAAACTTTCTTCCATTGATAATTTTCAGAACCTAATTCGTGAGTGTTAGTTGCCGATGGTATAATATGACTAGAAATAGTTGCACCAAAAGAAACTGTATCACCAGCACCAACACCTAATATTGTATTACCATCAACCGTTAGATTTCCTTTGGCAGTTACATTAGCACCATCTAAAGTAATTGCTGTTGTTCCCTCAGATGCCTTAATATTATTACCACCAACTTTAATGTCTCCAGCAAATGCGGTTAGAGTACCAGAAGTCAGAGTAATGTTAGTGTTATTATCAGATGCCTTAATGCTAGTAACACCAGATATATCACCACGAACATCAAGCTTTGCTAATGGATTAGTGGTTCCAATACCAACATTACCAGAAACATAAGCACCACCAGTTACTTGAAGTCTTTGGTCTGCGGTTCCTGTAAGAGTTGCTTCTCCTATCAATACTGGTCCATTGGTAAATGTAGAAATACCAGTGACTTGTAGTTGTTCTAATGTACCAATAGAAGTCAAAGTTGGAAAACTAGTACGAGTACCAATATCCACTCCATCAATCATATACTTCTTACCAGAAGCAAGATTAAAGTTCTCACTTGACTTTAATGCTTTGTTAGTATCATCGTAAGTTAAAGTATTGTCTGGTCCAATTTTAATTCCTGCACCATCAGCAAGTGCATCTGTAGTAGCAGTAGAAGCAATACCAACAATGAAATCAGCCAGTTCAATAGTTGTGGAATTAACAATAAATTGAGTACCATCAACATATAAGTCACCTTTAATTCTTACTGCACCAGTATTATCACCAACTGCTGCCGGATCTATTGTAAGAGTTGCCGGACCACTTATAGTATTGGTGGTGATATTAACACCAGTTCCAGATAAACCAGTAGAAAGTTGTGTAGCAGTAACAATACCACCAATAGTTAAATCATTTGTTGAAGGATTATAAGAAATACCATCATCACTATAAAGATATTCATTTGCTCTAGTAGCATTATTAGAATCAACAAAAGTCAGATAATATGAGGTGGTTCCTGTTGTTGTTCCGACTCCAACTTCAGTAGCAGTAGCGGCATTACCGATAAGAGGACCACTGAATGCTTCGGCCCAAACTTTCTTCCATTTATAATTTTCAGAACCTAATTCGTGAGTGTTAGTTGCCGATGGTGTAATTCCAGTACCAACAGTTGCACCAAAAGAAACTATATCACCAGCGGCATCTCCTAATGTTGTGTTCCCTTTAAGAGTTGTATTACCATCAACCGTTAGATCTCCTTTGGCAGTTACATTCTTATCACTCAAGGTAATTGCGGTTTCAGTGTTAGATTGAATATTATTACCACCAACTTTAATATTCCCAGCAAAGGCAGTTAAAGTATTGGAAGTCAGAGTAATGTTAGTATTACCATTAGATGCCTGAATATTATCAGTACCAACTTTAATGTTTCCAGCAAAGGCAGTTAAAGTACTAGAAGTCAGAGTGATGTTAGTGGTATTATCCGATGCCTTAATATTAGTAATACCAGATATATCACCACGAACATCAAGCTTTGCTAATGGATTAGTGGTTCCAATACCAACTTTTGCATCTTCAGTAACTACAAAGACTTTACCGTCGGTAGAATGACCTAAAGTATTTGCTACTCCTATTTGGAATCTTTGTAGTGGGTTTGTGGTTCCAATACCTACAGTGTCAAAAACAACTAGATTTTTAGTTGTTGTAAGTCCAGTAACACCTAAAGTTGCTATGGTTGCAATACCGGTTACATTAAGGTTTTTAGTTGTTAGTGATTCATCTACTTTAATTGTTCCCTTTGCAA
>Ga0208974_1000571_pt1 | contig 15026 bp, 19 predicted proteins | sample GreLakmeER15MSRF_FD_187699 | JGI IMG/M metagenome (GOLD analysis project Ga0208974, IMG submission 187699) | Freshwater lentic microbial communities from great Laurentian Lakes, MI, USA - Great Lakes metaG ER15MSRF (SPAdes) | ecosystem: Environmental > Aquatic > Freshwater > Lake | place: Great... | reverse complement strand
CCTGGAAAAGATATTGGTGGTAAGTTAAAAATTGAAGGTCTTTATGGTAAAGATGAACCTGGTCAAAGAAGTGCATTAAGAGCATTAACAAAAAGTTCTGCAGATTTGAAAGGAATGAAATCCATGCAAGGTATTGCTGGAGGTATGTTTGGTGCTGGTATTGATATGGCACTCGGACAAAAACCAGATAAAAAACTTGCCGATTCTCTTGGCAGCATGTTTGGTTCCGTCATTGGAGCAGCAATTAATGCAGAATTAGATTCTTCTTTTGGGGATATTTCCAAAGCAATTGCAATGGCAAATGGTGGAGTGGTTCCATCAAGAAATATTGGAAGTGGTATAAGCATTGGTGAAAAAATTGGAAGATATATTTCTAATGCATTTTCAATTGCATTGGAAAGTTCTGCATCAAGAGTATTACGTAACTTAAATCAGGAGCTAAATTTAGAAGGTGGTGCTCCAAGTCAAACCTCTACAGATTTCGATGGAGGCCCTGGAGTAGTTCCAACAGTAAGTAGTGATAGTGCAGATTTTTGGTTGTTATCTCTCATTTCTTTATATGAAAATGCCAATCCACAAGGAGCTGCTGATGTTGCTCAATCGATTTATAATAGAATGGCATATAGTGGAAGATCTGCTAGAGAGATTATTCTTGCAAAAAACCAATATCAACCAGTAGGGCAATATGGATCTGTATCCGATTGGAACAAAGTGGTTGATAAAGAATCTGCATTAAATCATGTTAAAAAATTTCCAGGAAATGCAGCTAGCGTATCAGCATTAGAAAGAGTTGCTGCTTCTTTACTTAATAAATCTAATCAACAAAAAGCAGCAATATTCGTTGGAAATCGTCCTGATTTTAGAAGTGATTCTTTTGAAAAGTCCAATAATGATATGACGGATGATACAAGTAGATATGGTCAAACTTTTGGATTTAATCGAGGAAGTTCTTATAAAGGGAAATCAATTGTTGCCCAAAGAGTTCCTAGTTTGGTGAGAGGAAATGTTCAGCAACCTGTTGCTAAAGGTAATGTTCTTTCGCAAAGTCAAACTGTTTTAGTTGAAGGTAATTTCAGACTTCGATCTGATGCAGCTCAGGCATATTTGGCAATGAAAGCATCTGCTAAACAAGATGGGATTAATTTATCATTGGAATCTGCTTGGAGAGATTCTAGTGTTCAAGCAAAACTTTATAATTTATTTTTAAGAGGACTGGGAAATTTGGCTGCCCCTCCAGGATATTCGAATCATGAAAAGGGACTTGCAATAGATTTAAGAACTGGTATTTCATGGGCACAAAGAAATTGCAGTCGTTTTGGGTGGAGTAATACTGGTATGACATTTTCCCAAAAAGAACCTTGGCATTTTGAATATGTTGGTGGATTTGTTCCGAAGCAAAATCCGAAAATTGCTAAATTATCTAATGATATAAAAAATAGTATTGGTTCTAAAGGATACAATCAATCTTTAATCGCACCAATACAACAATCTAGAGAGATTGCATCACTTCAACAAAATCCTTCTTATAGTCAAGGTGGAAGTATGATAGTTCATGATGTGAATAATATAGTAATGCCACTAATACCTGCGTAAATAGTAATAAAAAATAAATGACAGGTTCAAAAGAGTCACTTCAGTTTAATCGATTTGAAATATTTTCCAACGAAGGTGTGGGTTCGGTAGATCTTCGTTCGGGAACTCCAAGAATTGAATATCGTGAAAGTGTTTTTGTTCCTTACGTTACGATTACTGCTGCAATTGTAGATACTGGAAATGCATTTACAGCAAATGATGGTAGTGGAAAAACCATTAGTCTTTTAGAAGGAATTAAGTGTCAGGGGACAGAGCAAATATTGTTTGATATTCAAGATGGAAAAGGAAATCGGATTAAGTTAGATAAACCTACAGACTTAAGAGTTGATACAACAAGTTTAGTCACAGAATCATTTAAAAGCACATCCTTTATTATGACTGTTGTTTCGAAAGAAGCCTATGATAATATTCTTTTGGAGAATAGATGTAGAATTAATTATAGTGGAAAAATATCTGATATTGCACAACAAATTATACAGAAAGATTTAAAGTCAAATAAAAAAATTGATGCTGATGATACAATAAACACATTAAGTGAATTGGGAAACGATAGATTTCCTTTTGAAATGCTTTTAGATCTTCAAAAAAGAAGCATACCAAATATTCAAAATGCCAAAGGGAAGATGGCAGGATATCTTTTTTGGCAAACTTCAAATGGTTTTCATTTTAAATCTTTGGATAAACTCTTTGATACGAATGGTAAAAAAATAAAAAGATATATTTTAAATCACAAAGTTGACATAAATGTTCCTCCATCATTCGATGATAAAATTCTTTACTTTAGAGGTAATCGAAGAACTCAAGGTATGCAACAATTTTATTCTGGTGCATTTGGAACAGTCTTGGAAGTTTATGATGAAGTAACTAAGACATATACAAAAGCAGCACCATTTACTGCAAAAGAAAAAGGAAATGGAGTAATTGCTGGAAAATATTTACCAAGAGTAAATCCGGAATATTTGGATAAAGCAACAGTTCGTTTAGTCACTCAAAAAGCAAAAGGACAACTTGTAATTCCAAGTGATTCTGTTAAAGAGCAAGTTAAAAAAACAGAACAAGAAAATTTTGTTGTTGAGGAAATTGTTCAACAAGCAAAACAAAACTATCGACAAAAGTTTAACATGTCGTTAGACATCATTATTCCTGCAGATTTTAGTTTACATGCAGGTGATTTGGTTTATTGTGAGTTTCCAGAACTTTCCACAAAAGAAACAATTCGAAGAAGTACTGTAAGTAGTGGCATATATATGATATCAGATCTCTGTCATTTTGGAACTCGTTCAAAAACCTTTACTGGATTGCATTTAGTAAGAGATTCTTACGGAGTAAAGTAACAATCATGGATAGAACACTACAGCAACACATTAACGATAGTCGTGATGAATTAGACAATCCAAATATAAATTCACAACGTCGTCGTCATATTGAGAATGAATTGGATTCTTTAGAAAAATATCAGGCAAACCATCCCGATGAAGATTATGATCCAACATCATTAGAATTATATTGTGATGAACACCCAGATGCTTCTGAATGCAGAATTTATGAAGATTGAGTAAAGAATGAAACCAGCAAGACAGATTAATCAAGAACTTTTTGAATATGCACTAAACAACAATCCGCAATTTAAACCACAAATTGCACAAGTTGCGGATGAGCAAAGTTCTGTTGAGACAATACAACAACAAAAGTGGACTCAAGAAGGCACTGGAATTATTCTAAGAAGATATAAAATTAGAATACTTTCAATGCATGATGAAAATATTCCTGTTGAAAGTTTGCCATGGGCATATGGACAATCTCCAACCTCTGGATTGAGGGGAGAATCTTCTGGTGCTCCAATTTATCCTGCAAATACTTTTGTTACTGTTTTTCAAGATCCTGACACAGGAATTTATTACATTGATGATGTGCATCCAAATACTGTTGGATCTTTACCACAAACAAAAGAACCCGGAACTGTTTTGGCAAGTGGATTTGTTCCCGGTTCTGCACTATTTTACGTTCCACAGACACATTACAAAGAGGGGAGATTGGTTGATGGTGCAGAATGGTTTAATACTCCACGTCCATCGGAGGAAGATGGAAAACAAAATAGAGATGGAGAAGAACCAATTGTTCTTCCATCAAAGTGTAAGAAAGTAAATACAGATGCAATAAATTCAGAATTAACAAAATTAATTAAAGATATTCAAAAGTTAAAAGGAAATCTTGTTGGTAAAGATAGCTTTCTTCAAACGAATCAAGATTTTTTAATTAATGCTCAAGCAAAAATTAGTGAGATATCTTCCAAAATTGCAAATTGGACTTCTTGGTTAATTCAAGAACTTAGAAGATTTGTAATGAGAAAAGTTAATTCGGTAGTAAGGAATTTGAGTGGCAATGCACCATTAAGTTCCCGATATTTAATTAATGATGCGACAAAAAGCACCTTATCAATTATCTCATGTTTGTTTGTTAAACTTTTACAAAATTTGGAAAGAATCATCTCTCAAATTTTAAATGCAATTGTCGATAAAGTTATAAACACAGCATCATGCTTACTTAATAATTTACTTGCAAATCTTATAGGACAAATTGTTGCACAGTTGACATCTGCAATTAATGGTGCTCTTGGAACTCTTTCAAGTCTTCTCGGATCTATTATTAGTTTTACTGGAGAAATATTAGATTTTGCAATATCAATTCTTGATTTTTTAAGTTGTAAGGTTGAAAATGTATGTCCAATTCCTGAACAATGGAATATTTTGGAAGGAGGGCAACCGCCCAAATTTACTTTAGATTTTATGAAAATATTAAATTCTGCTCAAGGAATTGTTGGCAGTGTTACAGGTGCTATAAATCTTCCAGAAAATTTGAATGATTTTAGTTTTGGAATAGATCCAAATTTCGATCCATTTGGTGGTGGATGTTTTGTTGGTACAGAATCTTGTGGGCCACCAAACGTAATATTTTGGGGTGGATCTGGATCTGGAGCCGCAGGCAATGCAGTTTTAAATGCTTTTGGGGATATTATTGGTGTTGATATTGTTGCTCCGGGAGTTTATACATCTGCTCCAGTAATTAGATTTGAAGATAATTGCGGAAATGGAGTTGGTGCATATGGAATTCCTGTATTGGGTAATATTGAACCTCAGTTACCAATTTCTCCGATTACAGAAAATGAAGTAACTCTTCCGCAACCGACATCTGGAATTGCAACTATAACTTCCACAACATCTGGAATTGGAACCACAACTTTAGGAGTTGTGAGAGTTATCATGAGAGAATCTGGTTACAATTATCTTCCAAGAAGAGATGGTTCTAAAGGTGGAATGGGAAGAACATGGGCAAATCGTTGCCAAACAGTTGTAAGAAGAGCAAATGGAAATTGGGATCCCCCATATTCCTATGAACAACCAATTAAACTTTTCTTTGGTGACATGATTCAACTTCCAGGAAAGGGTGAAGTTTATATTGATTGCGATTTCACCGAAAGTAAATTGCCCGGATGTATTATTACCGGAACTTTAACTTGTTTAAAGAGTATGATTGGATTTGATGATAGTCGAGGAACACCACTCGGTCTTCCCAATATTAAAAGTATGGTTGGATTTGATGATATACGAGGTTCAAGTCTAGAAAATACTCCTCCAATCCCTCCAGATCATGAAAGACGTGTTGATGAATTGATGAAAACAACTCAAGCAACAGAAGCATTTGAAAGAGAAAAAATACTTATCAGTCAGGGAAAAGTTTCTGGTGCCTTTAGACCTGATCAATTTGGATTTATTAATGATTATCCATATGCAAAAGAACTTGGATTTACAGATCAAGATATCAGATTTTATATTGAAGGATTTTACTCAAAAATCTTGGGTAAAAAAGTTGGCCCATTAATGCAAGTTGTATTGAATGATCCAAATTTTGGACCTCTACCAAAATATCTCACGGGAAATGGTGGTGGAGTATTTGATTATGAAAATGACTATCCTTATGCAGTTTCTTTGGGATTTACGGATCAGGATATTAGATATTATCTTGAAAATTTTTATACCGGAGTTATTGCTGATGATATGCAAAGAAAATTAAATGATTCGAATTGGGGAAGAATACCTGAGTTTTATGTGACGATTACTGCTCCGGATTGTCCACCACAAATCCCACCGACAGATAATAACTATGATGTTATTACCTCAATTGATGTTATTAATATTGAAGATGGTGGATTTGGATTTTCTCCGAATGACACTGCAACTGTTTTGGATTGTGCAGGAAATCCAGATTCTTCAGCAGAAATTGAATTGAGTGTCAATCAGAATGGAACGATTGTGGAAGTGAAGGTAATTAAACCTGGCAGCAATTATACTTGCATTCCACAGATACGTCTAAATACTAGAACAGGATATAATGCAAGACTGAAACCAATTCTTAAATTTACGAGAGCACAAAAAGATATTGTTGTTCCTCCTGGCACTGAAGTATTAAAAGTTGTCGATTGTGTGGGTAAAGTATAATGGCATCATCATATATAAACCCAAATACGGGTGAACCTTCTTCACATGCTTATAATCGATTTGGAACAACCGAAGGAGAAGTTAGATTTGGTGATGTGATGAAAAACGGAACTAAAATGTCCGTTATGATTCGTCGTATTTTTCCCAGTTCTTTTTCAAGTTCTCATTATATTGGATTAGTTCAAAATGGAAGACTTGATGGTTCAATTATTAATCGAGCACCTGCAACATATCAAGTAATTTGTGGAGAAAAACCTGTAGATGGAATTGCTGGATTCTTTCATGCAGAAAATGGAGACTTGGTTTTAAGTGCTCCAAATGGAAGAATTAGAATTATTGCAAGAGATATTGATTTATATGCGAGTGGAAATGGAACTACAACTGGATGGATTAATTTAAATGCAAATTCAACAATTGATTCTGAAGCACCTACCGTTCAGTTTCAAGCACAGGATGCACTATCAGTTGGTTCAGAAAGAGATGTAAATATTAATGTGCCCGGAGAATATAAAATTTCTTGTGGTAATTTTAAAGTTGTAGAATCTCCCGATGTTTCTCCAATTACAAGCCCATTTGGAAGTGGAGCAAACACAATTCTTCAAACCATTGAAGGTATTAAAAAATTAATTGAAAGTATTCGGTAACCATGGAAGTATCTGACATTCATGTAGGTAAACAATTACATTGCAATTTTAGTATTCAAGGAGCAACCCCAAATCCTCCATTATGTTTTGGATTTGGGCCTACTGCAGTTCCTGGAACAGGATTTTTTAATGGTGGACTTTTAGTTGGAAATCCTCTTAATTTTCCAATTCCCAACATTCCTGAAGCAACCTGTATGGTTGGCAGACCAGATCCAATATCAAATCCACTTTCAGCAACAGCACCATCTATTTTTAAAATATCTAATAAAGGTTCGGCACTTCCACCAACTCCTATTGATGTTGTCATTGGAGAACCTGCAAAGGGTATTGTTGGCATTTCAATTAATTCTTTAAATATTAGTATTTTTAACAAAACAAATATATCAATAATTTCACCACAGACAAATGGAGTTGGAGTATTAAATTGGGTTGGTGCAAAAACACTAACAGGTGCAGAAAATCTTACGGGGGCAAAAGCTCAAGCAGGAAAAGAAGCAAGAAGTAGCACTAAAGTTTTTAATGGAATTCTTCAAGTCAATGGACTTTTACAGTCTAATGTTTGTAAATCTGATTTGGGAATTTTTAAGGCAGTTGCAGCTCCATTTAAAAAATTCGACATTCCTCATCCAACAAAACCAGGATATCGTCTTGCTCATACTTGTTTAGAAGGCCCCGAAATTGGGGTTTACTATAGAGGAAAATTAGTGGATAATAATATAATAGAACTTCCAGATTATTGGAGAGGGCTTGTTGATCCAGAAACAATCACTGTCAATTTAACACCTCATGAATGTTATCAAGAATTATTTGTCAAAAAAATAGAGTGGGGAACAAAAATTATTATTCAGAATAATTCTGGTGGAGCAATCAATTGCAGTTATATTGTATATGCAGAAAGAAAAGATGTTGAAAAAATTAAAGTTGAGTATCAAGAGGAATTATAATTATGTTATCGACTGAACTCATTGCCGATGCAACAGAAAAAATAGAACAAAAGTATACAAATATTGAATATTTTCAGGATCAAGTTGTCATTGTTGACAATGAAAAATCCTTGTATGATCAAGGAATTGTTACAATAGATGCTGATCTTTATAATTCAATCGAAGATTTAAATGATTCTTTTATTGGAGTTCAATCTGCATATCAAGATAGAATTAATGTTGGTTGTAGAACCGATATGTTTTGGAGAGTCGTTGGAATTACGACAGATGAGTATGGACTTATTGTAGATTATACTTTAACTGTTACTCAATTGACGGGTATTGGATATAGTTCTGTTGGAATTGGAACATCAACTGTCGATTTTGTAGGATCATCCGGATCAATTACACAATATTCTCTCGACTCTACATTTGGACTCCAAGAAAGAAAACTTTATGGTTTAAAGTATTATGATGAACCATATGCAAAAGACATTGGGAACACTTTTGTAACAAGTTTTATTGGAACCATTTCTTTGGGGTCAAATAAACTTACGGTGATGAATCCTGTTGGATCTGGTATATCTGAGTATTTTCAATCGGGACAAATCGTAATTTCTTCAAAAGATGGTGTTTTCCCTGTTCTTTCTACGGTAAAAATTACTGGAATTGGAGTCACTATTGCCGATTTAACAAAAGTAAATCCTGGAATTGGAACATCATCATCTATAGTTAATATTCTTACTTTGGATACAGTTGCTTCTCTAAGTGTAAAAGCACCAGAAAGTGATGGATCTTTTGTTAGTTTTTCTGTGATTACTGATCCCGCAGAAGTTGCTTCTGAGGGAAGAAGAAAATACGAATTAAATTTCTTTAAACACCCGTTTGTTCCTCAAACTGTGGGAATTATGACAAGAGGGGATATTGGTATTGGAGTTTCAATAATACTTGATAGTACTGGAAATCCATCTGCATCTCAAGGTTGGAATCCTGATATGAATGGTTTTGAGGTAGATGGCACAGTGATTGCTCCCCCAAACGTGGGTGCAGATAAAATATATTATAGAGTTGGGTTTACAGAAACTCCATCATATCTTGGAGTTCCAAAAACACTTGGACAAACAATCACAGTAATGGGATTGTCGTCATTATACACAAATTTATCAAGTTGTGCAGCACAAGAAACAACTTTAACAACAAAAATCGGAATTGCTTCTGTAAAAGAAACTGCGTTTATTGCAGACGGTGGGGATGTTAGTTTAAAAATAAATGCTTCTAATGCATTGAGACTTGAAAGAAATCAATATAATTTAAGAATTTGGGGATTAAGACAATCGATTGGTGGGGAAAATGAAGAAATAGATAGATATGATGCACTCAAAACTTACATCGGATTATCAACTATTAGTGGTACATTAGGATGAAAATTAAATCAGAAAATCGAGAATTAGAATACTCATATCCAGGAACACCCGAAAATTGTGTTTTTATTCGGGGTAGAGTAAATAAACCTCTTATTCAACTTCCTGATGAATGGGAAGAGTTCGTTGATTTAACAACTCTTTCTGTTCATCTGACTCCAATCGGAGCAAATCAAAATTTAATTGTCAAAAGAACTCAAGGACTTGAAGTGCATTTGCAAACCAATGGACTTCCAGTGGACTGTTACTACTTGATTTTTGGACAAGTCCTTGACAAAGCACTCTGAGTGCTCTATACTACATAGGTAATCAACAAACGAACCAATGCAAGACGAATCGTTGACAGAAACTCAATCAACTGATGATGACAAAGAATATCTGACACGTTGCGTAGTAGATCCTGTGAAGAGGATTGTGTATCTCTATTCCAATGAGGGGTCAGAACGACAAGTGTCCTGTGAGACTGTTGATGAATTTATGAATGTGCTACAATATGTTCGTGATACACTGGATGAAACAACAGTCTCGTATGTAAATCCGCTTTAAAATTCATTTTTAGGGGCAAAAAATCCCGGCAAAAATTTTACGCACGATACTTTTTTAAAACATGTATCCATTTAAAATTAATCTAACAAACCTTTGGGAACCTCATGTGAAAACAACACCACAAAACGTTGAAGAGGCAAATGAGGGTTTGTTTTACTCTAAAATGACTCTTCCTGCTGCAGCAAAACACTGTGGTATGACACAAAAAGAAATGAAGTTGACATTCTTTGAGTATTTGAAGTATCATCCAAGAACCTATCAAGGATGATTTTTATGGCGGTGTAGCCCAATTGGCAGCAGGCAAATGACTTAAAATCATTACAGTGTGGGTTCGAGTCCCACCACCGCCATTAAAAGGTAAAGTCATATAAATAATATTAACTTTACCTTTTAATTTATGTCTTCTAAATATACTGAAGATCAATTTATTCAAGCAGTAAAAACTTCTACAAGTGTTCGTCAAGTCCTATCCAAAATAGGTGTTAAAGAAGCAGGTGGAAACTACAAAGTAGCTAAAGAAAAAATCAAAAGATTAAATCTTGATATTTCACATTTTACAGGTATGAGTTGGTTAAAAGGTCAAACCCATAAACATACGACTAAACCAATTGAATATTACTTGACTGAAGATTCTTATCATCAATCATATAAACTTAAATTAAGACTTATTGCAGAAGGCATAAAACTCCATAAATGCGAAAAATGTGGTATAATAGAATGGAGAGGAAAACCTACTCCAATCGAATTGGATCATATCAATGGTAATAATCGAGATAATCGTTTAGAAAATCTCCGTCTTTTATGTCCCAATTGTCATGCACAAACTTCTACCTATCGTGGTAGAAATAAATAAACAAAAGTAGGAGTAGATCCTATGAAGTACAAAATTGATGCCGCATACTGTTGGTACAATAAAGGAACTCAAATTGTTCTGATGTACTTTATAAATCATATTCCATTTACTTTTGATGAACTTCCTGATTGTGCAATGCAAGATTTGGAAGTCATTCACTTAGCAGATCAACAACTAAGATATGAACCAGAAGATTTGTACCGAACATCATTCTATTTGATTGATGAAGAGTGTCATCCAATGTTATTTGACGTTGAACTGGAAAATCCTGAAATGTTGCCTGTTGATTAATTTGCCCTTGTAGCTCAGTGGTAGAGCAATGGTTTTGTAAACCATCGGTCGTCTGTTCAAATCAGATCGGGGGCTTGAGTTTTTATCACAACTCTTATGTCTTTACTCTCACAAAAAGATCGCAAACTTGTTATCGAAGCGTTAGAATATTATCGTGATGACACATTAAAAAAAGAAGAAGCATTTAAAGAACTTAAAGAAGTGTATCAAGACTTGCCAGATGTAGAAGTCAATAATTCCTTTATGATGGAATTGAATGCTCTTATAAATTGGATTAAACTGGAGCACTTTAAGAATGAAGATTAATCTTTGGTATTGTAAAGAAATGAGTCAGTGGAGATGGGTATTAACTCAAGATTCCCGTCCAGTGATAAGACAAGAATCTGGCCAGCAACCAGATCTTCGTGTAGCTATGAATGACATTGCAAATACCGTAGAATATATTCTTGAAAAATGAAACAAATAATTCATAAATTATCCGAACCATTTCCACATTTAATTGTGGAAAATATGTATAATAACGAAGAATTGGAATTAATCTGGGAGGAATTAAATTTTCTCTCAAAACCTTATAAATTTATGGTTAATGATCCAGGAACAGCTAAAGACTCTCAGGGAAATTTTAAATCTCAGAGTAAATCCCTAGTATTGGATGATATTTACTGTCAAAAAAATGCATCCAGTATTTTAGTTGTTAGTAGAAAATTGTTTGAGGGCGGGTACTTAAATATATTTTCTCAAATTTCTCCATGTTGTAAATCAATTTTATATCAAAATTTAAATTTAACTAAAATAAGATATTATGAAGATGGAATTCAATATTTACCTCATGTCGATATTTTCAATTATACTGCTATTACTTTTTTCCATAAAAAACCAAAAGCATTTACTGGTGGAGGATTATATTTTTCAGAATATAATTACACATTTGAATGTAACGACAATAATATGATAATTTTTCCATCATGTCTTAAACATGCATCTCAAACTGTTTTAATGAATAAAACTTTTGATTATCTTGGGTATGGTAAATACTCTATGATGCAATTTTTAAAATTAGAATAAATGCAAATATATCATACATCTCATTGTGGTTCTACATTATTAGCTACCTTTTTAAGTGAAGTTATACCTTCATATTCGGAACCTTCTTGGTGCCATAAAATTATTGCTGGAGAAGATATAAATTTTATAGAGGAGTCGCAAAAATATAAAGATTGTATAATAAAGTTGCCAAGTGGTCTTTGTCATTATGCACCTCAAATTGAAGATAAAAAAATATTTCTTTATAGAAATTTAAAAAATCATTTATTCAAGTTACTCACATTAGATAGAAACAAGCACAATTATTTAAATTATTATTATCAATATTTTCAAAAAAATATTCATCCAAAATTAAAAGAAATTGATTTTGATAATGATGGAAAAAAACATGTTTTTCTTTGGTGTAATAGAATTTTTTGGTTGCTTAATAGTTCTAATCTAATTGCAGTAAATGCAAATACTTTTTTTGAAAATAAGAAAGAAACTCTAGATCAAATTTGCGAATTTCTTGATATAAAAAAAATTAAAAATTTTTCATACCAAAATTATAATGTTAAAGCAATTGGGTTAAATCTCAATGAAATTGAAATTTCAAAAGTTTCTCCAAATCTAAACAACATATGCATAACATATCCTTCATATGGTATAATTGAAGATCAGATATGTTTACATGATGAAGGTGTCATGCAATTAGTTGATTGGGCAAAAGAAAATATTCAAATACCAGAATTTTTAATCTAATGCATTTAAATACAAACAAAACTGAGTAAAAGTACTTAATGAAGTCTGATTTTTATATAGATAAGGTGTGTAAAGAAATGAGTCAATGGAGATGGACATTGACTCAAGATTCCCGTCCAGTGATAAGACAAGAATCTGGACAGCAACCAGATCTTCGTGTAGCTATGAATGACATTGCAAATACTGTAGAGTATATTTTGGAAAAATGAAACAAATAATTCATAAATTATCTGAACCATTTCCACATTTAGTTGTGGAAAATATGTATAATGAGGAAGAACTCGAATTAATTTGGGAAGAATTAAATTTTCTCACGAAACCTCATAAATTTAGTATAAATGATCCAGGAACAGCTAAAGACTCTCAGGGAAATTTTAAATCTCAGAGTAAATCTATAATATTAGAAAACATATATTCAGAAAAAATTATTTCTAATATTTTATTAATTAATAGAAAACTTTTTATGGGAGGATATTTACGACTATTTTCTCAAATTTCTCCACAATGTAAATCAATTTTGCAACAAAATTTTGACATTACAAAAATAAGATACTATGAAAATGAAATTGAATATCTTCCACATGTTGACATATATAACTATACTTGCATTACTTTTTTTCACAAAAATCCAAAATCTTTTAGTGGTGGAGAATTATATTTTCCAGAATTTTCTTATAGCTTTAATTGTGATAATAATAACACAATACTTTTTCCATCGTGTATTGTACACTCATCTAAATCAGTTTTAATGAATTCTAATTTAAACTATACCGGAGAAGGTAAATACTCCATGATGCAATTTTTAAAATTGGTATAATTAAAATGCAAATTTATCATACGTCGCATTGTGGATCAACTTTATTAGTAAAATTATTAAGTGAAGTAATTTCTTCATATTCAGAACCTTCTTGGTGTCATAAAATTATTAATGGAGAAAATATAGATTTTTTTGAAGAAATAAAAAAATATGATGAAAGTTTAATAAAATTTCCAAGTGGTTTTTGTCATTTTGCTACTCATGTTGACAATAAAAAAGTATTTTTATATAGAAATTTAAAAAATCATTTATTTAAACTATTGGCATTAGATGGAGATATTCATCAATATCTAAATTATTATTATGACTATTTTCAATTTAACATACATCCAAAGTTAAAGGGAATTAATTTTGATGATATTGGTAAAAAGCACGTTTTTCTTTGGGCTAATAGAATTTTTTGGATGATGGATAGCGTAAATGCAATCGCAGTAGAATCTAATAATTTTTTTAATAATAAAAAAGATATATTGGATGAAATTTGCGAATTTTTTGAAATAAAAAAAGTTAAAAATTTTTCTTATATAAATTATAATGTTAAATCTGTTGGTATGAATAGAAATGATATTGAAATTTCAAATGTTATATCTGACGACAATAAAAAAGTAATAATTTATCCCTCTTATGGTGTAATTGAAGATTCTTTATGTTTAAATGACGATGAAATTATGGAATTGGTTAACTGGGCAAAAAATAATATTCCTATTCCAAAATCTTTTCTTTGAAATAAAAAAACAATTATATTGAAATTAAAACAAAACTAAGTAAAAATACTTAATGAAATCTGATTTTTATATAGATAAGGTGTGTAAAGAGGAAATCAAAAATCTTCTTTATACTCATCATTATCTTAAAGACGAATCAAAAGATTTTAAATCAGGCTTCAATTATGGACTTTTTAAATCCACATTCGAATGCCCTCTTAATCTTGGCGGGTGTCTCGGGGCTTGCATTTTTAGTTCTCTCCCAGTTCCAGAAATTGCAGTAGGTGCCTTTGGATTAGAAAGAAATCAACAAAAAGGAATATACGAATTATCAAGACTCTGCATACATCCAGACATACAAAAAGAAGAATATAATATCACATCCTGGTTCTTAAGTCGTTGCATACGGAGATTTAAAAAAGATGCAAATGTTTCTGCTATTCTTAGTTACGCTGATTCTACTCGCCACAACGGAATTATCTACCGCGCTTGTAATTTCAAGTATTATGGGTTAACAGACCCCAAAAAAGATTTTTATTATGCCGATGGAACGAAACATTCAAGAGGTTCTGTGAAAGGTGTAGAGGGTGAATGGAAAGATAGAAGTCGTAAACATAGATACTTAATGATTTTTGATAAACAATTGGAAAAAAGGTTGACGTGGAAAGAAGATAAGTGGTATAATAATGACGTGTGAAGGAAGTCGCACTGTAATGTGCTAATATGCATCCGGGTAACTGGATGCTTTTTTATGTTGATAAATAAGTCATAACAGAACTTATCGTGCCAATAAGATGCCGCTTAGTAGATTAGACAATTTTTTGAAGAATGCTCGTGGAAATATTCTTTATGTGAGTCCGAATGATTTGGATGCCACAGATAGCATTGAAAATCAAGGTAATTCACTTGCTCGTCCGTTCAAAACTATTCAACGTGCTTTAATTGAGGCAGCA
>Ga0208974_1000570_pt1 | contig 15047 bp, 32 predicted proteins | sample GreLakmeER15MSRF_FD_187699 | JGI IMG/M metagenome (GOLD analysis project Ga0208974, IMG submission 187699) | Freshwater lentic microbial communities from great Laurentian Lakes, MI, USA - Great Lakes metaG ER15MSRF (SPAdes) | ecosystem: Environmental > Aquatic > Freshwater > Lake | place: Great... | reverse complement strand
GGTGTTGTGACTGATGACGAGCTCGCAAAGAGCGAGCGCATGATGCAGATTGAGAACATGGACAAGCTGGCCGACCAGCAGCGTGTCATGGCATGGGTGGCTATGGGCCTGCCCTTTCTGATCATCATGTTCTTGTGCTTGCCCTACATTACTGACGCACGGGTGCAGCTGATCATGGGCTTGGCCACAACCTTTGCCGCTGCGATGGGCACTATCGTGGTTGCCTTTATGGCAGCCACTGCCTACATTCGCGGCAAGATGACCGATGCTTAAGCTGGCCATCGCTGCTGCCATGCTGGCTGCTGCCTTCGCGTCTGGCTTTGCAGTGCAGGGCTGGCGCAAGGATGCGCAGATCGCAGAGATCGAAGCAGCCAACTCGGCTGCTGTGGCCGCTGCCACTGCGCAGGCCATGGAACAAACTACCGAGATGCAAAGGAAAAAAGATGACGCACTACGACTCGCGGCAAAGCGTGCTCAAGACAATGCTGCCGCTGCTGCTGCTGCTCGCGCTGAGCGTGACGGGCTGCGCAACCAGATCAACACCGCCACCAGCGCCCTGCCCACAGCTACCTGCGCCTCCAGCAGAGACTACGCCGCCACCGCCGCAGCCTTATTCGACCAGTGTGCTGCAGCTCTTGAAGAGCTGGCGACAAAAGCTGATGGACACGCCACTGATTCAAGAACCCTGACCAACTCTTGGCCAACAACTGAAAGGAAACCATGAACCTGACCGCTAATTTTTCCCTGCATGAGCTGACCAAGTCAGAGACAGCCCTGCGCATGGGCTTTGACAATACACCCGGTGAAGCTGAGACTGAAGCCCTGCGCCTGCTGTGCGAGAAGGTGCTGCAGCCTGTGCGCGACCACTACGGCAAGGGCGTGAAGGTGAACTCTGGGTTCCGCAGTCCTGAGTCGAATGCAGCGGTCGGAGGGTCGAAGACCTCAGACCATTGCCTTGGCCGAGCAGCCGATATTGAGATACCCGGCGTGGCCAATGCCGATCTGGCGCAGTGGATCATGGACAACCTTGAGTACACGCAGCTCATTCTTGAGTTCTACACGCCCGGCATTCCAGACAGCGGCTGGGTGCATGTCTCATACGATCCAGCCAACCTCAAAAAGCAAGAGCTCACCGCCACCAAGGTGGCAGGTAAGACTCAATACTTGCCGGGCTTGGTAGCTTAACCCTGCGATGCACCCAGCGCTTTGATGCGCTGGCTGTAGCTGGCTGTGTGCCTGATGCGCTTGACCATGTCAATGCGTCCGATGGTGTCTTCGTTGGCCAAGCGTAGTTCTTTCAGCGCGGTCATGCGCTCGCGTGCAGGCCGCTTGCCAGCTCTGGCTGTCTTGTCGGCCAGATCTTCGTAGGCATCTGCCCACTGATCCAAGTCCTCATGGATTGAAAAGGCCTCCTCCTTGCCGGGTACCAGCAGCGCATACCCGATGGGCTGCTCTGCTACACCTGACTCATCTGTAGCAACTGTAGCAACTGTAGCTGTAGCAAAGTCTTCCAGCTGCGGCTCAACCGTGTCGGCCAGCGCTGCCTCAATGATGACTGGGTCGCTGGTCTGCACAGGTATGGCCACCGGCTCCGGCTTGGCCACCAGATCCAGCGGGTTGGCTGGCTTGGCCACTGGCCGTGGCTTGGCCTCATCAGGATAGTCGGCTGCCTCTTCTGCGCTGATCAAGCCCTTGAGTACATCAGGAAAGGCATCGCGCAGCGCAAAGCCGCGAGCTCGCATTTGCATCATGCGTTTCGGATACGCCGACCACGGGCCCTGCTTGCCCCACAGGCCAGCTCGCTTGGCATCCTCGACGCTGAACTTGGCAACCACTGACTTGCGATTTTTTCGCTTGGCAATGCAGACGGCCACCGGGTTGGGTGTGCCTTCGCCTTCAAAGAATTCTTCAACGTCTTCACATACTGGGCTGGCCTGCACCAGCGCCATCATTGCATCGCCGTACACGCTGGGCTTGCCGTTGATCACAGCAATATTTTGCAGGGCCTGCATGGGTGCCAGCCCCATCTCATAGCCCCACTGCACGCAGACCAGAATGTCTTGCGGCTTGCCTTGGTAGGCCTTGGGAACCATGCTGGAGCTGGCCAGCATATCGCTGAATTGGATGGCCTCGGTCATTGTCTGGGGCGCAAAGCCTCGGTTAGTGGTGGTTAGTTCCATTTGGTTCTCTCTCGGTTAAGTAGGTTTGCATGGTGGTGAAGATCAGGTTGGCCATGGCCTCAACAAAGGCCTCGGCTTGTTGCTCGGTGCAGTCGGTGGCGTTGAGCATGGCCACGACAGCTGCTTCGTAGGCCTGCTGCATGTCGGGCCTGCCTTGCAAGTTCAAGACCGCTCCTTGATGGTCAGCGTGGACTGGCGCACAGAGTAGGCTTCCTTGGCTGGCACCAAGCGCTCTGGCGCTGCCTTGTAATTGCGCATGGGCCAGCTGATGACGTACTGGCCAGCTCGGCCACGCTCGGCCTGCCCCATCAGTTCTTTAAGCTGCTTTTCATTGTTGTCAATGGTGGCCTCGGCTTCGCGGATCACAGACTTGGCAGCCAGCAGCTGCTCAGCCAAGCGCTCGGCCTGCATGTCGAGGCTGATCTCTTCCTTGGCCGCAGCCTGCGGGAAGATTCGATCCATCTCCTTGCTTGACTGTGGCGGGTACCAATCGATTGCGCCGCTGTCACGGTAAGTCTGCAGCTTGTGCTCAAAGGCCAGCACAGCTTTGATGATTGCTTTTTGGGTTTCGTCATGCGGGGCAAACAGGAACACGCGCAGCTCAATGCCTTGGTACAGCACGCAGACCGCACCCCACTTGTGGCCGGTGATCAGCATCTGGCCTTGCAGCTGGATGGGGCCGCGTGCAAGGTGTGGCACATCCTCGGGCATGGTTTTGGTGAGCTTGGCTTCCAGCACGCCGGGGCCGTTCAAGATGATTGAGTCTTGGCCAACCACATACAGGCCCTTGTCGGGGTCGGTGGTGATCTCTTGGCCAAGCCCGAAGCCAATGCCGTCCAAGCTGCACGACAGGGCGACGGCGTTGTGGGTGTAGGCGTGCCCGATCTGGGTGTCGTAGTCATTGATCCCCAAGCGCTTGGCTGCTTCAATCAGGATCACCGGCTCCAGCGTGTTGCCCCAGCCCATGGCTTCATTGCCAATGTCGGGCCGTTCTTTGCCGTCGATGGCGTTGATGCTGAACTGCAGCTCATCATTGGGGGTGCTGTATTTGCTGAAGCCCATCAGGCCGGGTAAGCGCGATGCGCTCATTGCTTTGTCGTCGGTCAGTTTGCCTGCCATTTAATTCTCCTGTAGTTGATAAACGCGCACCACTCTGGCATGCGCTTGGGGGTGATTGGCCTCAACAAGGCCAACCTTGACGAACTGCTTGGTGCGGAAGACCGCGCCCAGAACAGATGGGTGGAGGTGCGCGGGGATCTGAACCCGCTCGCGCACATCATTGATGCTGACACTGCCATGCTGGCGGCAGACCTCGGCAGCGACCACCCGGCACCGTGCCAAGAAGTCGGCATCGCGCTGCTCAAACAAATCAAGCTGCGCATCTCGGATGATCTGGCCAACCTTCATGCGAAGATGATCACAACCAGCGCGATGGCCGACACCACATACAGGGCTATGTCGGCAGCTGCGGCTGCTCTGATCTCAAGTTTGTGTGGTGGTGGCAGCAAGGCACGCTGCAGGCGCAGCATGTCAGGGTCTGATTCTGGAATGAGGTCAGGCTCATGAGCTGAGCCGATGATCACTTTGCCGGTGTTGAATTTTTGTTTCATGGTTTCGCTCCTTAAATGCGTTTCAAGAGGTTGGACACCTGACTGGCGTTCCAGTTGGTATTGCCGCGTGGTGTGGCCACGCCGCGTGCTTGCAGGGCTGCTGCGATGTCGCGCATGGTGTCTGCGCCAGACTTGGCGATGATGTCGCGCACGATGGGGCCGACCCGGTCGGCGTACTTGTCTGCCTTGGCTTGGATCTTGGCCACACCAATGGCTGAGCCGATCTCAGGTGTTGGGCAGCCAAGGGTGCGGCCCTGTGCTTTGACCTGCGCCAGCGCTGCCCTTGTGCGCTCGCTGATCTTGCGTGCTTCCCACTCAGCAAACACGGCCATCATTTGAAGGAAGGTGCGGTCGGCTTCGGGCATGTCTGCGCAGACGAAGGGCACGCCGGACTCCAGCAGGCCAGAGATAAAGTGCACGTTACGGGCAAGGCGATCCAGCTTGGCGATGACCAAGGTGGCCTTGGCCTTTTTGGCGGTGGCCAGTGCTGCGGCCAGCTGCTCGCGGTCGTTCTTGCGGCCAGACTCGACCTCGGTGAACTCGGCCACCAGCTCGGCAGCGGCGATGTGCTTGGCCACAGCTGCACGCTGGGCATCAAGACCCAGACCTGACTGGCCTTGGCGGTCGGTGGAAACGCGGTAGTAGGCGACGTATTTGGTGGACATGATCAAGCCTCGCACTGGTCAAGCAATGCGTCCAGCTTCTTGTTGAGCAAGTCAACTTTGCGCTGTGCTGCAGGCTTCAAGAAGGTCTGTTGGCCAGAGTGGTAGGCCTTGTCACCGCCAATGTAGTTGGCAGCTGTGTGCTCAATGACAAGGAGCTGGCGCTCGATGTCTTGGATCTGTTGGGCTAGTGTGGTCATGTTGAACTCCTGTAGGCTTTATCTGCCTGTTGAACATGAGCGAATCATAGCACGGTTTGTATATCGCTTTGGAAGTACCCAAACCAAGTATTTTCTAGGGAGTTACCCTAATACAACACATTTGGCTGGGCATGCGGTATCAGGTAGATATACACTCAGCGCCCATGAAACCTAAACTCAAACCTTTTCTCATGCGCTTGCACCCTGCCACGCGGGAGCTGCTTGACAAGGCAGCTGTTGACCAAGGCCGCAGCGTGTCGTCTTTGATTGACCAGTGTGTGCGCGAGCAGCTCGCGCCCCGCTACGGTGAGCTCCAGCCCCGGCTGCAGCGGTTCCTGTCGGGAGTGCGCCAGCCATGAGCAAAGCCGAAGCACACAAGTTGTTGGACAGGGTGCGTGAAGGCCGACCTGTACCGCTGTACCTGATTGAGCTGGCGCTGGTGGCCACCGGCGACAAGCCTGCGGAGCTCGGGCCATGAATGAAACCATACTGGCATTGGATCTAGGCACGACCACGGGCTGGGCATGCAGGCCCATGGACGGCAGCATTGTCCATGGCTGGGCCAGCTTCAAGCCCGGCAGGTACGAGGGCGGCGGCATGCGTTATCTGCGGTTCAAGCAGTGGCTCAGTGAGCTCAAGGGCACCGTGGGCGGCGAGCTGCAGGCGGTTTACTTTGAAGAGGTGCGCAGGCATGCCAGCACTGACTCAGCGCATGTCTACGGTGGCTTGATGGCCACGCTGACGGCATGGTGTGAGCACCACAAGATCCCTTACCAAGGCGTGCCGGTGGGCACGATCAAGAAGCATGCGACGGGCAGGGGCAACGCAGGCAAGCACGACATGGTCGAGGCCATGCAGCTGCTTGGCCATCCAGTCACTGACGACAACGAGGCAGACGCGCTGGCGCTTTTACATTGGGCATTGGAGGTCAACAAATGAGCAAACTGAGATCGGCAACCATACCTGATCACCACAAGGTGCAAGCAAAGGCATTGCTGAATGAAGCAATTGACGAAGCGCCTGACACGGTGATTGTGCTGTGCTTTTGGAAAGACAAAGGTCAATTCAAAATCAAGACATCAACGGCTTCTGACCGACTGATGGTGCTTGGTGCGCTTGAGGAAGCCAAGCTCAAATTTCAAATGGATGGGTATACATGAGAAAGTACTTGCGCCAGCTTATGCCCGGCCAGCAGTTCACCCTGTTGCGCACGGGCGAGAAGTACAGGCTTGTCAGGCGTGTTATCAGCACGCCCAGCGGCACTCTGTTTGTGGTGGTCAGAGATGACCCTTACATCACGGCCAAGGACGGCCAGCAGCTTGAGACAAGCCTGCATCACGCCTGCCATGTGTGGGTAAACGAGGAGAAAAAATCATGTTGATGACTGTTTTTTGGGTGGTAGCACTCATGTTGCTGGGTTCGCTGTTGACCCTGATTGTGCTGTGGTTGATGTTGAAATTCTTGGAGCAAAAATGATGCATGTCAGCTACGTCAAGCTATTTCGCGACGATGAGGGCACCGTGCGTGACAGCCAAGAGGCCAACGGTGAGATACGCAACTTCCAGCACCAGATTGAGCTGCTCAAGCAGGCGCTTGAACGCGAGATGAACACGGTGGCCGACCTCAGAGAGCTGCTGGACTCGGTCAGGCGCATTGCGTTTGAGCTCAACGAAGAGATATTGAAGGACAGCGATGCCAAGAGGTAAAAGCGATATCACCGGTGTGAACATACAGATCTATGCGCGGGTAACTGCCGGACAACGTGAGATGTTTCACCAGCTTGGCGGTGCCAAGTGGTTGCGCAAACAGCTCACAGCTGAGCTGGAGAGGCGCTGGCAGGCAGAGCAGCCAAGCCTTGGCAAGAAGATCATCAGCCGTGTCTTCGGTAGATGAGCTGGCCTGCCCAGCATGCGGCAAGGTGCACCCAGATGCCCGGCTCATCACGCTGCCAGATGGCACCAGCGTGGGCAGCTACAGCGAAGCCTACCGGGCATACACCGAGGCCAAGTGGGTGCTGGAGAAGCTGCCTGTCACGGTCAACCGCAGGCGCAAGTCAACCCCGCAGATCAGCAGGCGGGACTACATCATGGCGGTGCTTGACAAGCGTGGCCAAGAGTCAGCCGATGAGCTGGCCAACAACGTCACCAAGCTATGGAAGGCAGCCAAGTGAACGCGATGACTGAGCCTGTCAACTTTGCCATACCCAAGAAGCCCAAGATCAAGGAAGAGCCGCTGGCACCTGATCAGCGCAAGATCGCGGTCATACCGATCCGAGCCTGCACAGACAAGGATCTAACACCCGGCATGATCAGGTCATTCATCCTGATATGCAGCTACATGAACCGGTCTGGGATTACATGGGTTGGCCAAAAGACCATGGCAGACAGGCTCGGCATCAGCCAGCAAGCCATCAGCAAGCACATTGTCAAGCTGATCAAAGCAGGCTACCTAGAGGTACTCAAGAAGCCCATGCCCGGCGCAAGGCACACCACTTGGCGTGTCATCTTCGACCCAAGCATCAGTGCCGAGGACGCAGTCAGCATCACCAGCAGCATCGAAGACACCAGACCACCCTACATGAAGGAGCAGCAAGCAATGGAAGCAGACAAACCAGATCCAGAGGGCCAGCGCAGAGTCGCCCAAGCAATCAGCAAAGCACTCAAGCAACCAACCAAGAGGTACACAACCATGCCCAAACAAGGCGAGACAGTCACCGTCAAGAACATGAAAGCAGCCATCAAAAAGGCACAAGCCAAGGGATCACAGGCACAACCTCCAGAGGTTGTACAACAAGACAGCAAACAGGCACAACCAGCGCCTGTGGATAACTCTGTCCAGATACAACCTAAAGGCGTTTATGGCACAACCTCTGAGGGTTGTATAGAACACAAGAACAAGACAACATGTGAAGAAGTTTACTTAAAAGAAGAAGACAACATGTCTGTTCTGCACAACCAAGATCTGCAACAACTTGTCAGCGACGGCATGTCTGCACAGCAGATCCGAGACTGCCTCGACACCCTGCTGCCGCTGTACGCAGCCGAGGGCATCAAGCCCAGCTCGGCAGTCCTGATGGCAGGGATCAGGCAGTTGCAGGCAGATGCCAGATGATTGGATACCTCCTCCGCGGGTCAGAAGGGGTCTACAAGCCACGATCACAGGCTGGTCTAGGCAAGGGTAGCCACTCGACCTGTCAGCGCGTTGTAGGGCTTGTAATTCGGTCTGTCCAACCAGCATTCCAACGTATGGATTTTGTACAGGGCTGGCAGATCGATGCGTGTCTGGCTGCTGGCAGGGTCAGGCATGCATGTGTTCTCGTGGCCAGCGGCAGGCAGGGCGTGGCCAGCCGTGTGCGCAAATCGATACCCTTGCCCCCCCGCCCCTTCCGTACTGCGTACGGGGCCCACTCCAAAATTTTCCCTCCTTTTTCCTTGGGAGCTTTTCCCTACTTTTTCAACGACAATCATGTAAAGGACTTTTATGACAAACGACAATGAGATCAAGCCCAGTGAGGGCAAGGCGTGGAAGAACGCTGAGAAGACTGAGGCGTGGCACGGAGACTACAAGGGCACGTTTGTGATGCCTGACGGGACTAAGCACTTCTTGGACATCTACGTCAACAAGAAGCCTGATGGCACGGCTTGGTTCAAGATCAAGGTTGGCAAGGCCAAGACTTCTGGTGGCGGGTCTGTGGCTGCTGCTGCGCCTGTGTTTGCTGCTCCCAAGCCGAGTCCCAAGCCTGCGGTGTTTGACAATGATGACGATATACCGTTCTGATGGGGGCTGACATGAACAACCCACCAGCATTTCCGCTACATAACCATGGGGCACAGACTCTTGGTTTGCATGTAACAGGCATGAGCCTTCGTGACTACTTTGCGGCAAAGGCATTGCCTCAGTGCTTTGCGGTATCTGCAACAACAGACATCGCCGCAAAAGAAGCGTACCGCATGGCAGACGCAATGCTGAAAGCGCGTGATGGTACGGGTTAAGTCAACCGTGATCCCTCCCCTGACCAACTGGGGTGGGGTGAGGTCTATTCAGCGCAGGCTGGATCGCAGCACAACGCTGGTGGCCAACAGGGAAGCTGTGGCTTATGCGTTGCTGAGCATGGCCAACACCAAGCTGACAGACATCATGAGCTGGGATGAGCAGGGCAATGTGACGGTGAAGAGGTCTAGCGATATACCTGAGCATGCGCTGCACGCGATCAAGAGCATCAAGGTCAACAGCAAGAAGGACGCTGATGGCAATGTGTACTCCACGCTGGACATTGAGCTCTATGACAAGGTTGGAGTCTTGAGGCTGCTGGCCAAGGCTAGTGGACTACTTGACAACCCAGATGATGGCAGCAACAAGCCATCTGTGATTGATATCAATGTGGTGGCACCAAGGGGGGAGACATGAGAAAAGCATTAGAACTGGCGCTTGAGGCGTTGGAAGACCGAACAAGCCTGATGAAGTGGCAGATAGCCCGTGATGCAGTCAAAGAAGCCTTGGCACAGCCAGAGCATGAATGGGTGCGTGGTGAGTGTGTGAAATGTGGACAGTCAATGGAACAGCCAGAGCAAGAGCCTGTGGCGACATTAGACGACCTTGAGCAAGAAATATACGAAAACACACGACAGTTTGTATCGCGTGATGTTATGGAATGGATGCTCAAGCGTTATTACGCCACCCCACCACAGCGCAAGCCGCTGACGGAGCAAGAAATTTATTCTGTGCTTGAGAATTTACAAATAATGTACAACCGCCCACCAACTACGGACAGCAGAATAATTTTTACCCGAGCCATCGAAGCCGCCCACGGCATTAAGGAGTAAGACATGGATCAACCTTGGTACATTAAATTTGGATGGTGGCTTTGTGAAAAAACAGGTCACCTCATGACAGATAGGGCATGGATTTATGGTGGGTTTTATCATCGTGAATGCAAACTATGCAAGCGGATTGTTAGCGAACCATTAAAGGTGAAATCATGAATACAAAGCAAGAGGAAGCTCTGCGGGAGTATCTTAAAGAAGCCATTGTTCCTTTAATTGAGCAAGTGTTGGTCAAGAAACTAGGGCAAGCCATGTCTTTTGCAGCATCTGAGCTTGTGCAACCACAGCGCAAATGGGTTGGGCTGACAGATGAGGAAATTGCAGATTGCGCTGAAAAAATGGAAGCATCAGACCCGACCGATAGTTTTTGGCGTGAATTTTTCAGAGGCATTGAAGCCAAACTCAAGGAGAAGAACACATGACCGACGAGTACGACATTGAGGAGCTCAAGGCGCAGGACAGGCATGAGCGCAGGTATAAGGGTATGCTTATGGCTCACCCTAACTGCAGGGATCCGGATCACCCAGGTTGCGACTTATGTGAGGAGGTTGACGATGATGAAGCAGCACTTGACTGACAGTCACCCAACTGTGCGCGTGTTCCCACGCACGCTGCAGGAGGCCTATCCCAAAGACTACGTCAACGAGGACGTGATCACTGGGCCGCACCGAGACCCACCACTAAGTGACTTTGCAATACTCATGGCGATCATTGCCGTGGTTAGCTTTTTCTTTTACATGTTTAACAAATACATTTGGACTTGAGCGTGAAAACAAAAGAGCATTCAACTAAAGCTATCCCCATCGCTGGGCTAAACCTAGACTTCAGCGAGTCGCCTGTCATCTATGACTTTATCCAGAGCAAGAACTTTGTACAAGGCATCATGGGGCCTGTGGGCTCTGGCAAGAGCTACGGGTGTGCGGCCAAGATCTTCATCAAAGCTGTCCAGCAAAAGCCTTCACCCATTGACAACATACGCTATTCACGCTGGGCTATCGTGCGAAATAGCTACCCCATGCTCAAGACCACCACGATTAAAACGTGGATTGACCTCTTCCCAGAGGCTACGTTTGGTAACCTGCTGTGGACACCACCCATCACACACCACATTAGACTGCCAGCCAGGGGCGACGCCGCCGGCATCGACTGCGAGGTCATTTTCCTTGCCCTTGATCAACCTAAAGACGTTAGGAAACTACTCTCTTTAGAGCTCACAGGTGCTTGGGTTAACGAGGCGCGTGAGCTCCCGAAGGCCGTGATCGATGGATTGACCCACCGTGTTGGACGATACCCCACCCAGAGAGACGGTGGCGCTACTTGGCACGGCATCTGGATGGACACAAATCCTCCAGATGATGATCATTGGTGGCATAGGATGGCCGAGAGGGAGAAGATGACCGGCCCGTATGCGTGGAAGTTCTTTAAGCAGCCTGGTGGCGTGATACCCGTGGACGTTGAAGAGCTGCCAGAAAACCCAGAGGCCAACGATCACGTCTTCTCAGCTAGCAAATGGTGGAAACTAAACCCCAAAGCTGAGAACATCAACAACTTGCCACCCGGCTACTACCAGCAAATGCTGCTTGGCAAGAATCTGGATTGGATCCGCTGCTACGCCGGTGGCGAATACACCTATGTGCAAGAAGGCAGACCCGTCTGGCCAGAGTATGAAGACAGCACCATGTCTGGCGACACCGATATTGACCCCAATACGCCCATCCAAGTGGGCTTGGACTTTGGTTTGACCCCAGCTGCCACCATCGGCCAGCGTCTGCCCAATGGTCGGTGGCTAATCCACCAAGAAATCGTCACCTTTGACATGGGCTTAGAGCGCTTTGGCCACCAGCTGCTGGGAGAACTCAACCAACGCTACCCCAACCACCAGGTAATGATCTGGGGCGACCCAGCCGGCATGGCCAGAGACGCGATATACGAGGTCACAGCCTTTGATTACCTCAAAACACTGGGCTTGCGTGCGCAGCCGACAGCGTCCAATGACTTCAAGGTGCGACGTGAGGCGTCTGCCGCCCCCATGCAGAGGCTAATCATGGGCAAGCCTGGTCTCATAGTCAACCGCGAGTGCAAGCTGCTGCGTAAATCACTTGCTGGTGGCTACCACTTCAAGCGCGTTGCCATTGGCGCAGGCCAAGAGCGCTTTAGAGACGCACCAAACAAGAATGAGCACTCGCACATTGGCGACTCCTTTGGCTACCTCATGCTGGGCGGCGGTGAATACAACCGCATGACACGCACACACCAGCTCGGCGGCCGACCCATGGGGCAATCAAGCGCCAGCACCGACTTTGACGTGTTTGCGTAGGGTATAACACCGCGATATACAGGGGTTGCCTGTGTAGTTTGTGGTTTATAAAATTGCTGTTATGAGTATTGACATTGATTTGGGTGAAGTACACCATTTTTCTTCTGGTCTATACGCTAAGCAAATGATGCTGCCTGCTAAACACTTTGCTGTCAGCCACGCGCACACGTATGACCATTTGAGTATTTTGGCCAAGGGCGATGTGACTGTAGAAGTGGACGGCGTGAAAACAGAATACAAGGCACCGGCCTGTATAAACATTCTTGCTGGTCAACATCACACAATCACAGCTCATAAAGATAGCGTTTGGTTTTGCATCCATGCGACACAAGAGACTGATGCAGACAAGATTGATGAAGTTCTGATTGGAGGTTAACTATGCCGTTTTATATTGCTGGCGCTATTCTTTTGAGTTCTGCTTATACCGCCAACGAGGCGCGTAAATCACGCCAACAAGCTGAGCGCGAACAACGCAGCATGCTTGCACAGCAGGCCTCTGACCAAGCGGCCATGCGACTTGAGTTGTCCAAGCAAACCGCTGAATACGCCAAGCAAGGCGCGTCCCTTGAGCAACAAGCCAACATCGCTCGCGAGCAGTTTGCAACATCGCAGCAAAACTACCAGACCAACAAGCTGGAAATGGAACGCAAGGCCAAAGAAGTGCAGGCCGCAGCCGATGAGGAGCGCCGCAAAGCTGCAGCTGCCGAGGCATCCGCGCTCAGAGCTCGCACCCGTGGTGGCCGCAGATCCCTTCTCTCAGGCGAGCGCATGGATGCCGAGCTGGGTCTAGGTATGGATCTCGGCAGCGCAGGCATGAGGATCCAGTAATGGCCACACTGCCCCAGTTCAAACAACGCCAGATCGCCCGGCGCAGCACATCTGACATTGACCGCTTGGCCAAGCAGTACAAAGCCAACATTGACGCGCTGACCGGCCAGTACCAAACCGCATTCACTGGCTACCAAGCGGGCGTGGCCGAGAAGATGAGGCCCTTTGAAGAGCAGATGGCCACATACAAAGAGTCGCTGCTGCCAGCCTATGAAACACAAAAAGCTGCCTACCAAAAGAAGCTGGATGAGTACACCGCTACGCTGGCCGAGCTAGAAAAGAATCCAGTCATTGAGCGTACAGCAAAACGACAAATTCCAAATCCAGCTTATGACCCAATGGGAGCTCCGGGGCCGCAGTTTTTAGAAGAGACATATACAGAATACATACCAAGAGGCATTCCAAAATTCACCGAAAAAGCACCTGCGCTGCCAACCGCGCCAGTTGCGCCAGAGGTAGAGAAGTTCGACGAAGGCGAGTTCGGCACCAAGCGTGCTGCAGCAGAGAGTGAGTTCAAACGAGAGGTGGGCGAACGCAAGGCCGCAAGGCGCGGTGCCGTTTCCCGCAAGATAACCAGACCAATGTTAAGAGGAGCTGAATGATGCCCGGACACTACGACATGAAAGCAGACAAGATGAAAGACAAGGTCGCCAAGACCATGCGCGAATACAAGGCTGGCAAGCTCAAGAGCTCAAGTGGCGACAAGGTCACAAGCCAAAAGCAAGCCGTGGCCATTGCCATGTCCAAGGCTGGCATGAGTAAGGACAAAAAATGAAAGAAGTCTGGGACAAGCCCCGGCCAAAAGATCTTGGCAAGCCAAAGGAGATGTCGTCAGCTGAGAAGCGCAACGCCATGCGCCGCGCTGCCAAGGCTGGCCGACCTTATCCTTCGTTGGTCGATAATATGTGGGCCGCTCAGAAAGGCAACAAATGAGACTTGAGCAACACATCTTGTCCAAGTACTGCTTAGTCGATGGCAAGGTCATTGGCCCCCGTGGAGTGGTGGCAGGTACACCGCTAGGCAATGGATATTTGGGCACGGGTATACGCCTTGATGGGAAATTCAAGCGTGTGCTGATGCACCGCATGGTGTTTCTGTTGGCTCATGGTTATCTGCCTATCACTGTTGATCACATCAACGGCAACCGATCCGACAACAGTGTCGAAAATCTGAGAGCTGCTACCAAGCGCGAGCAACAAGGCAATCGAAATGGTCGTGGATACACAGTAAGAACGAAGCGGTATGCCAAACCACGCTATGAAGTTAACTGTTCGCACCAGTACATCGGCGTATTTGATACGCAGGAAGAAGCGCAAGCCGCTTACATGATTGCAAGGTCACAGAATTTTGGTGAATTTGCGAGGGTTGTATGAGCAAGTACAAGGATCCAGAGGGTGGGCTGACCGAAGCCGGTCGGCGCAAGTTTGAGAGCTCTGGTGAAAGCGGCAACCTGCAGCCGGGTGTCAAAGACAAGAGCCCAGTAGGCCAAGCACTGCGTCGCAAAGGATCGTTCCTTACCCGTTTTTACACCAACCCAAGCGGCCCACTGGTGGATGACAAGGGCGAGCCCACCCGGCTGGCGCTGGCAGCCAATGCGTGGGGTGAGCCGGTGCCGCGCACAGCTGGCGCAGCTGCAAAGCTGGCAGCCAAAGGCCGCAACATGTTGGAGAAGTACGAATTGCAAAAGGATTGATGATGGAATACGACAAGAACACACCCGGCGGTATGCGCCTGACACCAGAGCAGATCTTGAAGCGGCAGGTTGCTGCCCAAGCCAAGAAGGATGAATTCCAGCAGCTGTACCAAGATGCCTACGAATTTGCCCTGCCCCAGCGCCAGCTCTACGGTGTGTGGGAGGGTGGCGCAGTTGGCTCCAAGAAGATGCAGCGTGTGTTTGACTCGACCGCCATCAACTCCACCCAGCGTTTTGCCAACCGGCTGCAGTCTGTCGTCTTCCCTCCACAGCGCAAGTGGGCCAAGCTGGAAGCTGGCTCGGATATCCCGCCAGATAAGAAGCAGCAAGCGCAGGCCGTGCTTGAGGTCTACCAAGACAAGATGTTCACCATGCTGAACCAGTCCAACTTTGACATCGCCATGGGCGAGTTCTTGCTGGATCTGGCGGTCGGCACCGCCTGCATGATGGTGCAGCCCGGCGACGATGTGCAGCCACTCAACTTCATCCCCGTGCCCCTGTTCTTGGTGAGCTACGAGGAAGGTGCCAACGGCCAAGTGGACAACGTCTACCGCCGCATGCGCATGAAGGGTGAGTCTATCCAGCGCCAGTGGCCAGATGCCGATATATCAGACGATCTAAAGCGCCGCATTGAGAACAAGCCGACCGATGATATTGAGTTGCTGGAAGCCACCATCTATGACCATAAGCGTGGCGACTACTGCTACCACGTTATTGACAAGGTATCCAAGACA
>Ga0208974_1000566_pt1 | contig 15124 bp, 23 predicted proteins | sample GreLakmeER15MSRF_FD_187699 | JGI IMG/M metagenome (GOLD analysis project Ga0208974, IMG submission 187699) | Freshwater lentic microbial communities from great Laurentian Lakes, MI, USA - Great Lakes metaG ER15MSRF (SPAdes) | ecosystem: Environmental > Aquatic > Freshwater > Lake | place: Great... | reverse complement strand
TCACACCTGGCATTGCATGACTTGGGATAGTGGTGGCAATAGACTTCTAATTCCTCTTGGCCGTTAGTTCGGGAAACTCGCTTAATCCGCTTTCGCATCCAGTCCAGGCTTTCGGCCATGTCGACTGTTTGCTTAAAAGTGTCCAACGATAGTTGTCGAGTTTGTGCCATTGCTATTGCGTTTTTCTCACCAAAGACATAAAGCCCGGCAAGGATACGCATCCGCATCATGTGCGTTTTCCCGCACTGCCTAGCAACTAGAACCCCACACATCGATCTTGCCCAACTACCGTCAGGCATTATCTGCAAAGCATCATCTAAGACATGACGTTGCCAAGGTAAAAGTGGTACACCTAATTCATCAGCTAGTGCCGCCACCACTGGCCCTGCGCTGGGCAGGTTTAGGCTTGGGCTTTCGATCCTTGGTTTCGAGTAGCCGTAAATAGTTTCCGACATGGTTTGTCCCGTCATTTTCCTCGCCCTGTTTTCCTGCTGTTCGTGTTTCAACTGTGAGATGTAGCTGCTGTAAAACTTGAATGTACTTTGCCGCCAATGATGTCGCATCTTTCAATTCGCCCATGTCAAAGGCTGTATCTAGTGCAATGGCTAAACGCCGGGCCAAAGTGATCGCTGCAACATCAGTAGGGGCTATCCAATTTGCTACCGATAATGCTGAATTTAAGGATAGGTAGATGTTCATTGGTTTATCGTCTGGCGGTTCAGGTTTGTTATTTGTCATGATCTAGGCCTTTTCTTTTGTTGGCGGGTCAAATCTGAGCAATCGGGGAGAGATAAGAGAAAGGGAGTCTGTGGGTTCACGCCCCCCAGAAAAAACGCCTCTATAGCTCTCTGAGCCTCTCTGGCGTGTGCTATTAAACTTGGCAGTCTTGGCCTTATGACAGGCACTGCACAAGGGTTGTACGTTGTCAATGGTGTTAGTCCCACCCATTGCTAGTTCAATGATGTGATCTACCTCGGTTGCCCGGTCACCACACATTAGACATGATCTACCCCATACCCTGTAACACGCAGCTCTCAATGTGTTCTGTGTAGATGTCTTACCTCGGTAACTTTTACTCATGCCCACTCACTATGTTGTACGCATCCAATAGTCCTCGCTCGTACTTGTAGTTGGATGGATGTATGTCAAGTATGTAATCAGTTAACTTGTCTAGCCTTGCTTTGTATGTTGCCTCAATGATGCTGGCTAATTCCTTTGCATCCTTGATCTGTTCTTGTAATTGCGTGTGGTCTTTCCTTAGATACTCAACCATTGCTACATACTCCAATAACTCATCGTGCTTTACCTGCACCCATCTCGTCATGATTTAGATCGTAACTTATACTTGCCACCCGAGCCGATAGGTGAGCAGGGAATGGCATTGAATCAAGCCACTCGCCACCGTCACCGCGTAGGTTTGGTTGGTCATGGGTGCTTTCGCACAATCGCGCCGTGTGCCTTAGTGCTTATGTGTTTTGATGCCAGGCGATTCGTGTTGACATCAGCTGCTAAGGCTCGCATTTCTGCTATTTCATGGGCTTATCAATCCATGCCGAGATACGCCATCTGACGGCGGTTCACCCGAGGATTAGTCGGGCATCAGTTATACTCTTGACTAGAGGTTCAACGCTCTGGATGTTAGCATCTAAATGAACGGCACGCGGTTCTTTCTTGGGATCCGCGTGTCGTTTGTTTTTAAATTAGATCTGCTGGCCCTAACTTCTCCAGGTACTTATCCCAATTACCGCAACAATGCGTGACCCATAGTCTTTCGTTACTATCTGGATCGACACCGAAATCAACTGGCTCCAGTATCTTGGCACATTGTGGACATGATGCTGGCAGGTTTTGAGCTGCTAAATAGTGGCCATGTATTTTGCGTTCAATGCTTGCCCATACCTCGTCACTCATGCTCTAGTTTCCATATCCGTTGTTCGATTATTTCCAAGTCTTTGGCGATGATTCTTAAAGCCTCAACAATGTCACGCAATATGTCTGCCATTGGCTCATCCACGATTACTCCATTTCTCACAAAAGCCACACGGCTTGCCTATGTAATACCAAGCGCCACAAGTGCAGCGCATGATGTCAGCGTCAGTTCCCATCAAATAACCTTGTCTGCTCTTGTACTTGTCCACCGCGCCAAACTGCCAACATTCGGCGATGGCTTGACTTGCGGTCTGCGGGGCGTTCCCCACATCGCCAGATCATGCCAGATCGAGCAACTGTGTTAAAGGCCGCCCCAATGACTTTGCCTGATCCGCCTGGTGCGCCAATCTCGTTGACAACATCCTCGGCTGTAAATGGTTTACCAGTGCGAGCCATTTGGCGTATGCAAATAACGGCCTCGTTGTGCCAGTTCAGCTGTGAATCCTTAGCCAAGGTAATTCCCTCGGCCTTGCCCATAATTCCCTGATGCCGACAGATCGCGCAAAACTTAGGTGCATCAGCCCCATGCTCACATATCATGATCATCCAACGCGTTCTCTAGTTGCAGTATCCAAAGTGCATGACTGCCATTATTTGATTTCATGGCTGCAATGATTTCGACCAATCTTTCGGCCAACAATGGACAAGCACAATGACAATACTGGCTGTGTAATTCGTGTGTCATGACCGATCCCAAATTGCCTCGCAACGCTGGCCCTCTGCACCTATCTTGCAGACATAACCTGCGTATGGTGTGCCATCTTTCTTAAGGCCAGTCTTACGCCTCATGTCACCGTGAGCGCATTGTGGCACACTCAAATCAGGTTCATCAGTTAAGGCCCAAGGATCAACCTCTTTTGGCTTTGCCGGTCCAGGGGCTTGACGATCTTTTGCAGCTTGTACCTCTTGCTTGGATGCGATGCCCTTACTGATTCCTAGCCCAAGTGCGGCCAAACAGCGACCCCAGGCAGATGATTCCAGATTCTGTAATTCACTGCCCTTTGTGTAGGGAGTTTTGCCCTCAATCAGTTCGGCAGCTGTGCCGATGCCTGGGCGTTCATCATCAGGTGTTCGGTATGCGTAAGCGATGCCCCACATCATCAAAGGCGATCCCTCAAGTATTCCTTTAAACTCAAACTGCAATGAGCCCTCGGGATACTTGGCATAAAACTCTTTAATGCGTTCCTGTACTGTGACGTAACTTTCCAAATCAAATGCCATTAGAGTTTCCATCCATCGTTAAGCATCTGATGTTCAATGTTTTCTTGGCTACGCGCCCAACGCCAATAGGCGATTGATTCTTGCTTTCGTTCATCCTCATGCTTTTGAATCTGCACCAATGCACCGACAACAAAGCCGATCACAAAGAATGTCAAAAATCCAAATAGTGTTAGTAGTCCCATGCCCTGTTTTCCTATTCTATTTGTCGAGTTCGCTGGCCTTGTATCGCTTAACGCCACCGATGCGCTTAGGCTTTAATGCCCCTGACTTTTCCCACCTGATGAGTGTGCGTTCGCTCACCCGTAGTTTGTCAGCTGCTTCTTTGGCTGTTAGATACTTTTCCATCTGCCCTCTTTCCTTAGTGACATAGTATGACAATGCCTGACAACTTGCCAGGCTTATTCCTCGGGCGTGTCGTCATCGCGTAGCGGCAGTGTTACCAAAAACACCGCTACCCCCACGATAATCAGTAACCCTGTGACTTTTTTTGCTGATCCATCTAGGGTGAAATACGCGATGAGTAAGCCTACATAAGTGTAGGTATCAGCCGTTATTGCTGACACATACTTCCGTAGCCATCTCATTTTATTCTCCTTATGCTTGTTGCTATTTGACTAACTAGGACTGCACTAATTACAACGGCTTGGGATTCCTCACGTTGTTCTGGTGTCATGTCCGAGCCAATATTCATGATCGCCTCAACGCTCTTGGCCAGTTCCTCAAAGCCCGGGATGGCCAGAAGCTGTGTCGGTACTTCCAATGTGACCTCTTGCGGATCTAGGCTTGGAGTCGGTGTTGGCTCAATGCTGGGGATCGGAGTGGGCGATGGTTCGGCGGTTGGTTCGGGTGTTTCTACAACTGGCGTTGGCTGTGGCGTTGGTGATTCTGTTTGTGTCGGTTCTGGTGTGGGCTCTGGCAGCTGCGTTGGTTGCACTATTGGCTCAATGGCTGGTTCGCTAGGTGTTGGACTTGACAAAGGCTCTGGGGTCTGTGTTGGCTCTGGCGTGGGTTCTATCGATGGTAAGAGAGTGGGTGTAGGTGATGGTTCGATTGAGGGTTCGAGAGATGGCATTGGTGTTGGCTCTATGGTCACTGATGGCGATGGTGTGGCTGATGTGGTTGGCGCAATACCTGCGTAATACCTTTGCAGACTATCAACAGGCAGGCTATCGCTTATGTAGATTGTGTAAGGGCCAGCCCAACCACCCTCACAATAAAGTTGGGCAATGTTCCCCCGACCCTGAAAGAATGGGTTCGAGTTATCCCACCCAGTCGAAAATGTCCTCTGCTTGCCAGTAATTGGATCGCCACAAGTTATGTCGGCAAAGCCAGTAGCTGCAAATGCTTTGGGCGGTTGCAATAGCATCGTGAGCCCTACGATGAAAGCGACTAATGCCACTCTCAAAGGTTTATTCATCAGACCAATTTGGCCTTGATTTGTCTGCCATCTAGGACTATTGGCGCAGCTGAATCATGCCAGATCCAAAAGCCCACCGGCATTGTTGGATTGCAGTCGATGGTGTGTGACCAATGCAGGTGATAAACCTTGCCATCCCAGCCGCCGATGTTCTTATCGTCATGGCCAGTTTCATCCAACTTGTCAGTGCCAGGGTAACGACCAAAACGGCCACGCAATACCGAGCCGCCCTTGCTGAATTCCACGCGCAGGATTGTTATCCATTCCCATTGACCAGCCTTGTCGACCTTGTAGGCAATTCCCTTTGGGTATTCAACCCATGTCCAAGTCTTTGGCGCGACAGTCTGTTTAGATTTGCCAGACTCGACTTTCCAGAGTTGGCTCATTTTTCAAGTTTCTTATCGGCATCGGTAAAGATGTCGTTAATCTCGGCATCGTCTAGGTTTCCATCCTTTAGGAATGCCCGGGCAAGTCCCTCGATTACTACGGCTACACCACCAATGCCAGCAATAATGATTGCCTTGGCTGGCTCAACACCTGCCACAGCTGATGCTCCAACTACTGAAAGGCTACTAGCTGCAAAGACTGCGACCATGCGTAGCAGAATGTTTTTTGTTTTGTTCATGCTCCAAGGATCGCTTTCGGATCAAGGTCCTTTCCTGCGGACCATCTGATGTTGTCGCGCATCTCAAAATGTAGATGCGGCCCTGATGAGTTTCCTGTGTTGCCTGATTCGCCAACGATTTGGCCCTTTGTAATCGTTGCGCCTGGCTTGACTCGTACTGCGTTTAAGTGTGCATAAATTACCCAGCCACCATCAACCTTTTGCACAACTTGATTGCCGTAGGACTTACCCCAGTTAGCGTTTTCAATCTTGCCGTCAGCTACTGCCAATACTGGTGTGCCAACTGGCACAGCAAAATCAACACCTGTGTGATAGCCCTTTGACCACATCTTGCCTGGCTTTTTATAGGCGGTTGTAATCTTGCCGTTCTTAATTGGTAAGGCCATGAGTTGCCCTTTCGTGTCATGGCCCTGTGGTTAATGTTAAAGTGCTGCGATCTCGGCTTCGGTCAATCCAAGTTCAGCAAGTTTGGCCAACGCGCTTTCGCGTGCTGCGACTTTAGCTTCGACTGCTGCTTCGGCTGCCGCGATTGCCTGTTGCTGTGCCTTGTATGCAGTGTGCTCCTCGGTGGTCATTTCGCGTACGAGGTCATCTATTTGAATGTTTGGTTTTGTGGTTGCCATGATTTTTCCTTATGAGTTTTTAAATCCATAGACGCGGATAGTTCCGCCTGTCATATTGCCTGAACCGGCTAAAATTGTAAAAGAGGTGTAAGAGGTTGTATCAAAAAGTTCGTAATAAGACGAGCCATAACCAGCTGTATCTCGTGCACCACCAAAAAACATCATGCTATTTTTGGTGAGAAAAGGCGAGTCAATAAAAGCGTTCATAAAGATATTGCTAGTGTTAACATGTCCAGCAACTTCGCATGAAGTACCATTATTTGCACCATTTCCACCAACAGTTCCGGTTAAACTTGTGCCAGTGAAAGCCCCGTAGTAATTAGTTGCATTTGTTCCTAAACGGAAATTCAATGTATCAACAACTGTACCTACGCCGCCGCCTATTGTAATTAGGTAATTGTCGTATGTGGCACTAAACGCACCAGTAACCGTAACACTTGTGACAGCAGTTCCGATTGTTTGTGTTTTGATTAAAGTTAATGCGCTGTCGCCAAGGCCAAAGACCGTTGCATCGATAGCATCGCCCAATGCCTCAATGGCTGTTGCGCCATCCTTGACGTAATCGGTGCTGGTTGGTACTGGCCAGCCGTAGTTCGGTGTGGTTGTTGCCATTAGAGATCCTGCCATTCTGTGGTACTAGGAGTATACCCCGCCCATGTAACGGTTGGTGCGATTTGCAACCAAATTGGGCTTGGGTATGTCTCGGACGTTGCCGAGCAAATCAATGTCATTGTTGCCGTGTAGCGATCTAAGTTCCACTTAATGCCTTCTACGAACCCGTCAAAAACTGTACCAAATACTGCTGGCAAATCTTGGGTGTAAACAGCTGATCCAACGTGCATCAAGATCAATGCATCCCGGGTGGCATCGCTAACCGTAGGGCTATGCAATGGGATTGTGAGTTCCTCTGGGTAGGTGCGAGCATAAGCGCGACTTTCTAAGAATGCGTCAGCCTGACTTTGAGCATCAGTTCCATTTTCTAGCTGCGTTGATCTAGTGCCTGATAGTTCGCCATAGGATTGCTGGCTGGTGTAATCAGCCGCATACTTTTCTTGATTGTTTTTGTAGGTCAAGGTCACGTCATTGACGATCTCTGACCACTGGGCGGCCTGTCGCAGACCCACAGCCAACAGGTCATCGTCAGTAAGGGTAAGCGGTGTCACGCTCGCTCGGCTTGTGTATGACTCGTAATGAATTGACCCGTCAGGGGCTTCATAAAGGAATCCTCGGCCAGACTGGGCGGCATTCTGGGCCAGTGTCAGGGCATTGGCTGGGCCATCGTTATAGGCGGTCAACTCGTATGTGCCGGGCGTATCTATGTCAGCGATCAGATTGTCGACCAAAGTCTGGTTGCCTCCACCCCAATTGTCCCATGTCGCAAGACTGCTCACAGCTGACCAAGTGAGTGTTGGCACTACCTCGGACCAACTTTCTAGGAATGCATCCGAAAGAATGTTCAATACTCTTGTGCCGTCAAATTCTTTGGCAAAGCCTAGGACGCCTGTTGTAAAGCGGTTAAGAATAGCCAGTGGGCCAACAGCCGTCAGATTGTAACGGGCCACCGATCCTATTTCGCCGTAGGCATCCAGTCCGATTGCAATGTCTGAAATCGTGCCTGTGTAAATGGTTTGGTAAACGTCGTCAGTGTCTTTGATCTGAATCTCTACGCTGTCGGACAGGTTCACATTCAGTGCAGTGTCGGCATCAGTCCACAAACTCACATTGGCAATACCGACTAATGCTTGCTCGTAAATGTCACGGCGGCCAAGGCTTATTGAGATGTTGCTGATTGTGTTGTCTGCATACTCATTTACCCCAGCAAAAATCACTTTTGGGTATGGGGTATAGACGGTCACAATGTTGCCCCGATAAAGTTAACTGCGCCTGTGCGTCTTGCGCTATCTTGAAGCAACTTTTCGATTGACCTGCGAGCAGACTCACCATCAATGATGCCGTTCATAACTATGGTTACGCCGCCGCCGTTGCCAGCATCCGGGCGAATTGATCCCGAGCCACTTGGCACAAATAGTTCAGGGCCAAACTCGCCCACTCGGTAGGCCTGACCACCCATGACTGATCCACCAGCTGCTCTTGCCTTTGGTCGAGGCGTAAATCCTGCCTCTGGGAGATTTATATTAAGCGGATTTTGAATAAATCGTAGTGCAGGTAGTGCGGCTTGGTAAGCATTTGAAATAGCATTGATTGCATTTGCAACCGTTTCTAATGATGCCGCAATTCGTTCCATCATGCTGGCAGCACCTGGCCCACCATCTGTGACAGTTGAAAATAGATTGCCAAAAGCATCAGCAACTGATCGCAATGCGCCACCTAGACTAAATGCGCCATCGCCCTCAAAGTTTCCAGCTAGTTCCCGAGCACGATTACTTAATCCCTCTGGATCCTCACCGCTAAATCCCTTGGCAACTTTGTTAACTTCTTCTAGCAATGTTTTCATGGTTGGCAGTAATGCAACACCGATAGATTCTTTGAGTTCGCCTACGCGTTCTGTAACAATAGCCAACTGCCCTGCATAGGTTTCGGTATTGGCTTTAGCTGCGCCGCCAAATAACCGTACAAGTTCATCTTGGACTACGTTAAAATCTTTGGTTTTCTTGATGTTTTCATCAAGTGGAATGCCCAACTTGGTAAGTGCGCCTATGTTGCCGTTGTAAGCCTTGGACAAGGCCATTGACACGCCCTCTAGGTCTTTACCTGTGGCCGCGCTTATGTCCATTGCTAGGTTTGTAAGTTGCTGGGCCTTGCCAACATCGCCAGTGGCTCGGGCTAGGTTAGCCAGTGCCGGTCGCAACTTTGTATCGGCTACGCCAAAGGCCAATTGTTGCTTAGTGATATAATCCTCGGTGGACTTAATCTGGGCGTCTGTGGCGTTAGTCGTATTCTTTAAGGCAATGGCCAGTTGCTTTTGTGATGCTTCATCCTCTACTGCGGCTTTGACTCCGTCTATACCAATTTTTACTGCGTAAGCGGCAGCAGCTGCGCCAGCAACTACAAAAGCGGCGGCAGCGATTTTGCCGTATTTTTTAACACTGTTAGCAAAACCTTTGGTGTCATTGTCGGCCTTGTTTAGGCTTCGGCCAAACTGATCAACATCAGCAAGCAAGTTAAGTTTAAGGGTTCTTACATCAGCCATTGTCTGACCACTTTTCTATGACTCGGCGATTAACTGCGTCTTTCCAACGTCTAGTTAATTCTGGCTGGATTCTTTTGAGTGTGATGAAAATGCCATAACCCTCATTACCTCGACCCTGTGCAGGTGAGCGATCAGGAAAGCGTCGACCACCATTTTCAAATGGTGCAGGGCCGCCAAACTCTGATCCAAACAAAACCTGACCAGACACCGCGCCGCCACTAAATCGACCCTTGCTTCCACCGATGGTCACATTTGGAATGCGATCCTTATTTGCTCGAATCGTAGCTGCTACCTTTTGGGCTTGGGCTGGCAGTGGGTTTAAGTTGTAACTCGATTGCATCTCGGTTGCTGACCATTGGCTGATGCTTGTGACATCATCCCTGAGGGCTTTTTTTGCGCCCTCATCCATCTCACGAAATGCCTTGTACAGTGAACGCAGATCCCGAGAGTCAGGGGTCATTTTGACTGTTACTTTTTCAGCCATGTCCATTCCTCTCTGTTATCAGCTGCAAGGCTGTGTTGATGTCTGCGAGTGACCATTGGTACAGATCCCATAAAGGTATCCCGGTAACAACTGCTATTCTGACGAGTCCGTCAGCGAGTTCTCTTTTGGGCTATCCTCGACCACCTCAAAGGTTTCAAACTCATTGGTGACCCATGCTTGCTGGTTTGGTAACTTGGTATGGCCTTGGGCCTTAGCGGCCTTGTAAAGCATACAAGTTATGACATCCAACGAACCTTGGCTCATTTTCTCTGCCGCTTGGCTGACTGTGTAACCGAGTTCGCGTTCAATCTCAATCCACAACCAAGCGTTTTCATCACTCACTATGTAGTTGTTGCCCTGTTTTGTTGTAACTGTGTATTGCATAATGGTTGCCCTGTTCTATTCGTTAAGTGCGAGTAACTGCGCCATCCTCAACAACAAAGCTGAGGCTGGTGGTTAGTACGTCAGTGGCCGCGCCACCAACGGTTGGAAATACTGGGAATACTTTGCCAGCAAATGTGTCGCCGTTTACATCAAACGAAAATGTAAGGGCGGTATCTGGCGCGGCCAAAGCGGCATCCCATAGTGCGCTGATAATTCCAGCGGATGATGTGTCATCTAGGAAGAGTTCCACATTTAGTGTGGCGGTCTTATCTACGGTCTTGTAAGCGCGACCTGCTAAAACTTCCAACACTTGCTGGTTGTTTTCCATTTCAAGTGTGACTGTTGATGCCTGGTCAGCGTAACTCACCGAGTTAATCGTTAGAGTCAATGACCGACCAGTTATGTATGTTGCTGGCATGACTTGCCTTTCTTAGTTGGTTGTGACCATCTCGATGTTGAGTTGGCTGATAAGCATATCGGCGTTTCCGATTTGCGTGACTGTGGGTTGCGACCATCCACCAAGCAACGAGATGTTGTTGGCTAGTAGGTCGGTTACTGAAAAGATTAAGGTTTCTAGATTTTTCAAAGCCGCTTGATTGTCAGCTGCGTTGACGATCACTGTGATGTCAAAGCGCACATTACAACGCGCCCCACCGATCGCGCTCACTGTGATGTATGGCGATCCAGGCACTAGCACGATGGCTGGTGGAGTGATGTTCTCATTTGGGTACGCATAAACTACTCGCCCGGCAGCTCTTAAAGTTGCGGCAAGTGCTTCGCGGTAAGTTGCTAAATCAGCCAAGGTATCCCCTGGTATCTAGGTGCTTGCCTAGTAGGCCTGAAACTCGGGTCAGCATGGAACGGCCAAGGCGGTACGGTGCTGGGCTTTGAAAGTCCACACCCTGCTGGCCAAGTGTGCCTGTGCGAGTGATCCAGATGTCGCAAGCAACCGCCAAAGCGGCTTCACGGACTTCTGGTGTCGTGTCGTATAGCGCGGCTTGGCTGGTCAATACTGCTCTGCCATTAGGGATGATCTGACGTTTTGTGATGTCAGCATTGGTCAAAGCTGCTTCAAAGTAGGTGACGTTGTACTCGTCGTAGCCAACCTTGGTCACGGTTCGTGAGCCGTTAAAAGGTGAGCCACAACCTGTGACCGTCAATGCCTGACCGACTACGAAAGTATTGTCATGGCAGTAAAAGCGAGCCACATTGCTTGTGATTGATGCGCCAACAATAGACACATCATCAAAAATTAGGTAGGACAGAATTATGTTTTCGGCACTGTCCGCAACTGCCTGGACAATAGGATCAGCGTAAATGTCGCCAATACCCAAAACGCTTTTAAGTTCGCTAAGTGTAATTAGTGCCATCTCAATCTCCTATCGTGTAAGTGTGTGGGGGACACAGGGCCGCATCCCCCACACTTCTAACTAACGCTGACTTAGGTCAGGTTAAAGCGACGAACTCCACCGGCAACCAAAACGCCAACGGCCAAGTAACCGTAAAGCATTGTTTCGATTTCACCTGATGTGACCACGTTGGTGGACATACGCAGGATTGGTGATTCGTAGATAGCAACGGATGATGGGGTCACAATAAATGCTGATTCATCGATAGTTGTTGCTACTGCATTCGGATCCACATATAAATCCAACCCCATGACATTTCCGCGTAGGCTTTGTGGGCCAGCGACTCCGCCATTGTTCTGTGGGTTGTATGCGTTGTAGATTGGGCGGCCAGTTGTATCAACTGCACCAAGTAGCAATGACCACTGGGATGTGCCAGCGATGTATGCGCTTGGTAGTTCACCTGTTGCTAGGTAAGCGGCTGGGGCTTCGGTTGATACATAGGAAATGATGCCAGCGGATGTTGCTGCAACTGCGGTGGCTTGTGTTCCACCTGCGGTTAAAGCTGCGATAACTGCTGCATCGGTTGCCTTGTTGTAGGCGCGTGTCATGTTGTCGACCATTGCCTGGAAAAAGTCTGGGGATGAGCGTTCCAAAAGTTCTACGGAGTAACGCTGCATTCCTGCAAACTTGTTTACATCAAGGTTGACGTATGAGCTGATGATGCCAGTTTCTGACGGGCCAGCACCTTCGTTGGTGTCGGCTACTGTGCCACTGGTTGTGATTTTTGGATGGCTGATAACCATGCCTGATGCAGTGATGGCGCGTGAGCCGATTGCATCGATGGCTGGACGTGATCCGATTGATGTATCGATAACGCTGTTTACATACTGCACTGGGGTGAACGCTGGGTTCGTGCTGAATGAGTCATCGGCTGCCATAACATACTGGGCTGAATCATGGTTGCCCATTTTGGCCTTGATGCTGTGTTCCAAGTACGAGGCTTGGCTGTTGATTGGTGAACGTGGCTTAGCGTAAGCCACTGGTGCTGCGGCATGAACAACCGCTGCTGCGGTCACTTCATCTGCCACTGGTGCGGTTGTTTCTTCCACGATGTTCTCCTGTGGTTGTTCCTCGGCAGGTTGTTCTGCTTCGGTGGTTTCTGGGTTTTCCTCATCTGCCTCTGTGGCTGCGACTTGGGAAATCTGTGCATCCTTAAATGCTGGGTTTGTTACATGAGCAACGGCTTCAAGTTTCGCAGCTGATACGACCATCACGCCTTTCTCGATGGTGTATTCATTCACATTTGCCTCGATGCTAAATGCCGGGCGCAATCCCTCTGATGCCTCGACTAGCGCATCATTGCCAGCACCCGTTGGCGCGATTTTGAACGCCATCGAGATTCCTGCTGGGCTGATCTCTAGGCTGTCACCAATTCCTCGACCCAATGGGCGTGTGCGGTCATGTTCCATGTTTAAGACAATTTGGCTTGGGTCAATGTCACCAAATGCGCCAAACTCAAAACGTACTGGGCCAGCCGAGGTGTTTCCGCTGACATTGAACGGCACAACCAAGCCTCTGATCGTTCTGGTTTCAACTGATGCGGCCAAAACTTGGCCCTCAAAATTAAGTTGCATTTTCATTTCCTCTCGGTGCGAGATCCATTTCCTCACGGGCTTCCTCAACGTCAATCAAGCCATACTCAAGCATTTTGCCAAGTACCTCGATCTGCTCAAGTGGGTTTCCGCGCAAGTAATCATCAAGATCAAATCTAACAACTTGACCTCTTGGAGTTATGTCGTTCATGCTCAAGCGTTCAGATATACAAGACATAAACGGCTTGAGGCTAAAGTCAACAAGTGATCGGCGCTCTTGGCTCACGTTGGAGTAAGTCGCGCTGGCTGATTCGGCGTTGATGTACCAAGCAGGGATGTTGCACATTCTGGCAATTTCAGCTGCTGTGTTCAAACGGGATTCGGTCAGCTGCATTTGTCCGGCATCGTAACCAAAAGTCGTGACATCTAATGGGCCAGATAGGTATGCGGTTGATCGTGTGGCTCGGGCTTGCTTCCACTGGGCCAGTAGGCTTGACACCTGCTCTGGCGGTAGATCTACGCCGCTATTCTTGATTACCATTGTCGGGTTTGGCTCGCTCGCCATTCTCTGGACTGCTTCCTCAAGTTTGAGTGCAGTCGAGATAGTGCGCCCACCTCGGTTTAGTATGCCCTCGTCAATTCCGCTAAACATGATAAGTGAGCCGATGCCAGACATTGGCATGAGTCCACCCTCAATGTAAAAGCCGTTTACGATCTCTTGGGTATTCAAGTCAGTTGTAAAAGTTACCCGAGTTGGGTCAATACGGCGAGCCTGTGTCGGGCGGCCATCCTCTGGGTTTACCTCTAGCACCTGCCAGAATGATCGGCCATGAAACAGGATGTCCTCTACTGTCCAAGCCATAGTGACTGCCAGTGGGATTGCTGGATCAGGTTGCTTAAGAATTGCGCGACCCTCGATCTTTGCGCCCGTAATGTCGTTGTATGAATTGAGGCCAAGGGTTGCAATAGTTCCAGCGATGATGTTGCGAGCGCGTGCCACTGCTGGCACTTGCATTGCGCTGGATCGGTCAACCCTGAAAGTGTTAAAAGGTGTGAAATAGGCATCCTGATAAAACGGGATGGCGATGCCTGCACGCGCTTCGATCTGTGGTTTTTCAGTCGGTGCGCCGAGTAAAAAATCTATGAATCCCATTTTGTCATTACACCATAGGCAAATGACATCCGTGTAATTTGTCAGGCTTTGTCACGTTGTTGCGCGTGTTGTCACCTAAGCGCTCATTATAGTCACGCCTTGGCCTGGCAATGTTGCGTGACCTACCGCCATTACCAAAGCAACTGCCGCGCTAATGGGTACTTGCGCGGCCCTGCGAGCAATACGCCAACCGCCATCTGATGCCGGGCGGCGAGCGCAGCTGACCAGATGGCTGTGCAATGTTGCTTGTCCTGGATGTATTAGTTGGCCAGATTGCATGGCGTTTAATGTTTGATCACACATAATTGCAAAAGCCGCGCCAGCCCAAGGTGTCGGCTCTGCTCTAATGTAAGCCTGAATAAGTCTTGGCGCAATGTAACCAGCAGTGTTTGGATCATAGGCAAAAACTCTTGGTGGAAACCTGCGAGCGATAGCCGCTATCTCACCGACAAGTTCAAGATCATTAATGCCACCCTCTTTGCGCCATTCATGCAGGAATACCCCAAGCCCCTCAGGCCTTTGCTGGACCGTGACAAGGCAAGCCAACTCTCTATTAAAATTAAGATCCAACGCCATCCAAGTTGGTAAGCCATCCTCAAGCGCAATCTCCTGCTCGCTGTCATTCCAAATTTGAATCGGCCAGGGTGAATCTATTGCATCCGTCCACATACAAAGTGTCTCTGTTTTGAAAGCATCGGGGCTGTCAAAGATTGCAGCATCCTTGATGTTTTGGATGTTGATTGTGTAACCCAAGGCTGGGTTGGCGTGCTTCCACCCCTCAATGTCATCAACTGATGAACCAGGTGCGGCGCTGTATTCGTAGTAACCCATCCGATTACTGGCAAAGGTCAAGGCTCGGCGGCGTTGTTCATTTAACACATTGCTTGTCAAGTCCCCAGCATTAGATGTCCAAAACACTTGGGCATTGGGTCTGGCTCGGGTGATTGGTGTGACGGCTGCCCACGTTGCCTCATCGATTTCCCGCAGCTCATCGACATAGAGCAGGTCAGCTGACGATCCGCGTGGCCCTTCCGATGTTGCAGCCCTGATTGCGTACTTGCGGATTCTCTCACACCTGGCATTGCATGACTTGGGATAGTGGTGGCAATAGACTTCTAATTCCTCTTGGCCGTTAGTTCGGGAAACTCGCTTAATCCGCTTTCGCATCCAGTCCAGGCTTTCGGCCATGTCGACTG
>Ga0208974_1000563_pt1 | contig 15176 bp, 10 predicted proteins | sample GreLakmeER15MSRF_FD_187699 | JGI IMG/M metagenome (GOLD analysis project Ga0208974, IMG submission 187699) | Freshwater lentic microbial communities from great Laurentian Lakes, MI, USA - Great Lakes metaG ER15MSRF (SPAdes) | ecosystem: Environmental > Aquatic > Freshwater > Lake | place: Great... | reverse complement strand
TCAAAAGATGATAGATGAATATAATATTGGTTATAATATTGTTGAAGATTTAACAGACCCTGAATATGTAACTGCTATTAACCAAGAACAACAAAAAATAGTAATAGCATTTAGAGGCACAGACTCTACATTAACAAATATTGCTGATGATATTGCTGATATTGAAATAGCTGCTGGATTAGCAGAAACTCCTATATTAAGTTATGTCCCTAGTCGCTTTAGAACTGGTGAAAATGTATTTAAAAAAGTAAAAGAACAATACCCTGATTATGAAGTTAATTTAACAGGTCATTCATTAGGCGGAACAGTAGCAAGATATATTGGTGATAGATATAAGGAAAAAGCAGTTGTATTTAGTGCAGGGGCATCTCCATTAGAACCATATATAGAAAAGAAATTAGGTACTGCTCCAAGCACTGCAAAGTTTTATTTTACAGACACATTTGATTTATTAAGTAACACATCTAAAATTACTGAAAAGAATATTAGAATTGTTAAGACTAAAGATGTTAATAAAAAATATTTTACAGGTAGTCATGACGCTTCTAATTATTTAGAACCTATTAAAGAAAAGTTAAAACCTATTCGTGAAAGCGTTACAAAGTCATTAACTAAAATGTATCCACAAAAAATAAAACAAACAGCATTTAAAACAGAATATAGCGAAGACCCATTTAAAAAAAGCATATGTCAGTTAAGACCAGAACTCTGCTACTCCGTGGGTTCAGGTGTTTCATAGTATTCTTCCTCTTCTATATTATCCTCTGCTACCTCTACCTCTACTTCTTCTTCTTCATATTGTTCTGGATTAAAAAAAGCATTGTTTCTTGGTAATGTTCCTATATATTCATAATATTGAGCTAATTCCATATGTAAATTATCGGCTCTATCAGCATCAGTTGCAGTCTCTGGGTCTAATCCTTGATTAGCAAACTTTAATCGTTCAGACATTTGTGAGCGTTGCGTCCAATAATCTCGCTCGTATGATGATTCGTAATATTGTTTATTAAATGCTTGTCTAAATATATATTGTCTTTCATCGTGTGATAATTCATGATTAGTTTCTAATGCTTGTCTATCTATTTGTTCGTATGCTAATGCTCTATTTTCATCATTTAATAAACCTTCAATATTATCATCTTTTGTTAATCTTGGCGGTTTTCCATTCTTTATTTCATATGGCTCAGGTTTAGTTGATGGTTTCACTACTGGTGGTTTTGTTATATAATCATCAGGATTACTACTCATAGGGTCATATGCTAATCGTCGTGAATGATATTCGGCATTCGCATCAAAATATAAAAAGTTTTGCTGTCCTGTAATATGTTGATACTCGTTATATTCAAAAACTTCTCTCTCATATTGTTGATTATATTGTAATAAATTACCTGCTAAATTTATATTATAAGCATCATATGATTTCTGATTTGTTTCATTCATTCCATGTATTAAGTCGTGAAAGTTCTCATCACTTTGATATGCTTGAGGAGTATAATACAAGTTTCTTCTATTCATTCCTTCTTGTCTAATTACAAAATCATTAGCACTATTTGGATTAATTATAAATCTTTGAGTTGCTTCATCATATATTATTGCCTCATTATTATGTGTTAAATCTAATTGTCTTTGAAATGCTATTCTATCTTCTTGTCTTTGTCTTGTTACTTCTTCAGGTGAATATTCAGGTAAATTATTTATATCTCCATTATCACCCATAGATAATAAATGCATATAATCAAGATATTGTCGTAAAGTCATTCCTGCTTCTTGCGACCTCCATATTTCAGCGTCAGTAGGGTTCCAAGTACCATATTCTTCTACAGGTGTAATTGCTAATATTTCATCGTCTCTACTATAAAAACCTCTAGCACGAATTGCTGTATTTTCTTCATCATAGCGTCTAATATTTTCTACTTCATCTCTTGTTAAAGTATTTTCTCTCAATGTATTATATTGATATGTTAAAAATGCTCGTTCTCGTCTATCTTCAGGTAGGTTTTGTAATGATAATAGTTGTGGTATAGTAATATTCATATTATCTGCTGTTGTTTCCATATTAGTAGTGTAAGTTGTAAATAATGTTTTAAATCCGTATTCACCATCTGGATCAACATAAGGTAAAGTTGGGTCAGGTGTATTTGCCATTGCTATAATATTTGCTTCGTTTTCATCAAATAATTTACCATTAGTTTGGAAATTTTCCATTATTATTCTTTGAGCGTCAAACATTCTTGATTGTGTAAATCTGGCCGCAAATGAACTATCTTTCGCAGCCCATATAACTAATTGAGGGTCATATTCTAATGAATGAGTGTCATTCCATATTCTATATAATTGTTGTTGTGCATCCGCACTTTTCATTTGTGTATATTTTAATTCTTCATAATGAATTTGTCCTGATAATAAACTATCTCTAAACCATGTTTTATCTGTATTTTTATCTAACCATTCCCATTCGTCTGATGTTAAATATTTAAAATCAGGTAATTTTTCTAACGCTTCACCAATCTCTGGGTGTCCGTCTTTAATAGCAATATCTCTCATTGTTGGTAATAAATCTTGAGCCATTAATCTTTGAATTGTTCTTTCTTTTTCAGTTAATAGGACTGGTGATACCTCCGCTTCAAATGAACCTTCAGTGTTCTCCGCTTTAACGACATTGGGCTGTTCAAATGTTCTTCCTTCAAATTTCGTTTGTAACATTTCAATAAATGGTCTCGCATCTGTTTGATAATCACCAAAATCTTCATCGCTTTCTTCATTTGTCGCAAGTCTTCCGTATTTTTGTCTTTCAAATTCTTGTATAGTTCCAATAACATCATAATTATTTCTTGCTAAATTCTCTAATACCCATTGTCTATTATTATTATGAGTATCTCTATCTCTACGAGCTTTATCGTCAGTATAACCACCTATAATTGCTCCTACAATACCAGCAAACGCCATTGTTCCCAATGCTACTACAACACTTAAACCTAATGTTTCAGGTGCTAAAGCAGTCCCTAATGTAAGCGCACCAGCTGATATACTTTCAACAGTAGCACCAATTGCTAAAGATGCTACACTTCCTATACCAGCCATAGTTGCTCCTGATAAAGCACCAGCACCTGCGTGATTAAATCCGTTTTTTAGTAAAAAATCTTGAAAAAGCATATCTAACGGAACAAGAGCCGCACCAAGAATACCCCCAGCTGCTATTTCTGATATTGATGAAATAGCACCTTTAATTAATGCTCTACTTGTAGCTGCTAATACTGTTTCACCAGCCATAGTTATAGCATTCCTTGTTGCTATAAAGAAAAACCTTGACGCAATAGTTGGAATAGTTCCAGCTACACCAACAGTAGCACCAATAGCTGCCCCTCGTGCATATATGTTTTCAATATTTCTAAATATATCACTTTCACCAGCATAATGAGCTATAAGCATAGCTATTGTCATACCAGCAACAGTATGAGCTATTGTTTCTCCTAATGCTGAAGCATTTATACTTTTAAATGTTTCGCTATACTTTATAGACTTAACAATTGATGTTTGTTGTTGTGGTTGTAATTGCGTAACTTGCGGATTTGCTTTTTCAAAATTAGCCATTGCCTCACTTACTTTTCCAAGCGATTCAACAAAATCAGTTTGTGAAATTGTTGTGCCTGATCTACTTGTAAAAAATTCAGTAAAATTAGAAGAATTTGATTGCATTTCTAATAAAGTAACTGCTCTATCTGCCGATGGTATTGCTCGTAGTTCATTATAGATTTGTTGTTCTACAAATAATTTGTTTAATTGTGTTTCAAATTTAGTTGTTTCTAAATTAATTAAATTAGGTTGATTAAATTCACCCCCAAATATAAGTGTTGTGTCCTCTATAATTGCTGGATTATTAACTATTTTTGCTCTCAAACTAACCTCTTCCTCATGTATTGCTATTTGTTTTTTTAATATTTCTTTAGTATAATTATCTATTTTATAAGAACCATCAATTGCTTTATATAATTCGGCGAGCTTTGTTTCATATATTGTTTTTTCAAGTCTATAAGAAGCACTATCTACTACTTTTGTTGGGTCAGGCATATTTGGAATTTTTAAATTTTTTAATTCAGGAGGCATTTCAAATGATACTTGTAATACTTCAAGAGGCAGACCATGAGACAACATATTAATATTTAATACATCTGGCGGAGCAATTGGTTCATTAGAAGAACCTTGTCCTACTGAACCTCTTTGTGTTTGTTGTCCGTATCCTTGTTCTCGTGCTGTATTAGTTAATTTAAAATCTGTTAATTCTGTTCCTTTTGTTTTAGAAGTAGGAACAGCCTCCTCTAATAATATTTTTGTTTTAGCTTTTGATTTGGCTCTTGCTTTCATTACCGATTCATCAATTTCAGCAGTCAATCTTAATGTTTCTTGTTGGTCTGCTGTTAAATTACTACCAGTAACAAAATCACCATTAGCAAAAGTATCAACCATTGCACCACTATCAAATTCACCAAGTAAAGCATCTGTTTCTGTAGGAATTGAACTACTCCTATCAGGTAATTCTTCTAATCCAATACCTTCTTTGTTTAATTGACTTAATCTATTTGCATAGTTTTGTCTATTGATTACATTTTGAATAGCATCAGTCATATTAGGAATATTTTGTCTTCCAGCACGGAGCATAGGGTCTAATTCGGCTTTATCAAAAGTAAATCTATTTATAAAAGTATCAATAGCAACTGGTGGTATAATATCTTTTCTATCACGAGTAGGATTTGTGCTACTATGTGGAACTAATGGTTGTGGGACTGCTTCATTTCTTCTTAAAACAAAGTCATAATGTTCTTGTTTTATATTAGTAGGGTCAAAGTCTTCAACAACACTACTAACCTCTCTTATACTACATTGAGGGTTGCTTTGTAAAAACTTTGTATCTGCATAGTTACATATAGTCTCTTCGCGGAATACTACCCTCGTACTTTTTGTTTGAGCCATTTATATATTTAAATATTATTTTAATTGCTCGGGATAAATATATTTATCTAATCTCTGTCTAAACATGCTTTGACCTTCTTTAGGGTGAAAATCTACAAATAAAAATTCATAATTATGACCTTCTCCTATTGCTTCATCATAAACTTTATAAAATGTTTCTTGGTCTATCTCTCCAGCAACACTTTCAGCAACATCTTCTAACTCATTTTTATCCTTACTCTTAAACAATATAAGACTTGTTGCTTGATTTCTTATAACCTTTGAAAGTCCTCCTGTTTGTGCCTTAAATGATTGAATTAAAAAAAATAAACTACAACCAATAGCACCGCCTTCTTTAAGTTGTCCTAAATGTCTGCTATATGTTGCTAATCCATTTAATTTTCTTGGTTTTGCATATAACATAGACCCCATAGCATCGTCTATCATTACTGCAATTTTTGGTTTTTCTCCATTCCATCTATGAGTAGGTTTTAAAAACATATTATCTTCATCATTAAAAAATTGTAATAATAAATCATCATTACCCATATATTTTCCTGACTTAATGTCTTTCATTAATTTATTATATTTTTTTAAGTCTTCTAAATAAGTTTCTAAATCTGTTGCTTCTTGATTAATAATATTTTTTATATTATCTACTATTGCCGTATCATCTGTATCTTCAAAAATATGTTCTACCTTTAATCTACTCATAATTTCTTTATTACTATTCATAGTAGGACTAACACAAATACAATAATCATAATTCATTTTCTCAATTAAATTAACTACTGCTGTTGTTTTACCTGAAGCCCTTTTGCCTACTGCTACACACACTTGATGCATTTTAGGAAGATTAGGCGATGTCTTATATTGTCCTGATTCATGTTTAGGTGGAACAATTTCCATTCCTTTAATCTTTTTCATTGATTTCTTGCGAGTTACTTTTTCATCTTCGTCATCACTCATTTAATATAAAGAAATAAAATAAATCTTTAAATTAAATATTAATCTATCTAGGACGAGACATAGGCAAAAAAATACCTCGTGTCATATTTAAATACCTTTCCATCTCTAATCTTTTCTCTTGTGACATTGGTGGTTTTGGTGGCGGTGCTTGTTGCTGTTGCTGTTGCTGTTGTAAGCGGTTAGGTAATGGTTGTTCTTGTCTAGTTACTGGCGCCGTTCCTGAAGGCATAGGTGTTACGCTTTGTGTTACATGTTGCTGTTCTACTTTTGGTTTTGCTCTTACACGCTTTACAAATATAACATCTTTAGATGCTTCAAAAACCTCATCATCACTGCTGTCTTGTTCTATAATAACTTTTGCCTTTGCTTTTGTTTTTGGTTTTGGTTTTGGTTTAGGTTTTTCTTCTTCTTCCTTTACTTCTTCTTCCTCTTTGATTGGTTTAGGTTCTTTAACTGGTTTTAATGGTTTCTTTGGTGTTTCTTCATCTTCATCTTCATCTTCACTTTCGTCTTTAACTTGTTTCTTTTTTTCTTTTTCCAATACTTTATCCTTATACTTCTCAACCATCTTTTCTTCTCTTGCTTTAGTTGCTTGTTTTCGTGCTTTAATTAATCGTGCTTCACGCTGTTCTTCGCTTTCTTCTTTGGCTCTAGTCATTTATAAAATAGCAAAAGAAAATAAATTATGGTTTATCCCTAAATAAATTATAGTTTGTCCGTAGTTTATCCCTAAATATTATAGTTTATCCCTATAAATTAAATCTCTTCTTAAAGTCTGCTATACTTGCTGAAAGAGATGTTTTATTCCACAGCACATAACGACTTAAACTTCCAGCACTAAATGGATTACTCCACTTCTCATTTTTCTTGTGTCTTGCCAAATAAGCATCTTTCTTCTTTTCATCTTTGTGGTCTATATATGTTGAACTTCCTTTAGAACCAAAATGCACTTTCTTTCTATCTTTATCACAGCATTTAGTTTCTCCTTTGCAGTGACAGAATGTAGCAACTAGTTTCTTGTCTTCTCTTGGACTTGGTTTAATATCCAAAAGTTTCGTCATTTAATATATATTTATAAAATATTTTTTATAACATAAGTATATAAATGAGAGGTGGCGTATTAAGTGATTTAGCAATACAATCAGCGTACCCTGAATTCCAAGCACCCAATTTAGGTTTAGCATCGGCACTTGAAATGATCGTTATGGATAAGCATGAATTCATTGGAATTAAATTACCAAAAGATATTAAGCGTAAGCGTGTATCAAGATTTCCTATTAATGACATTGCTAATTTAGCATCTATAGGTGGTGTTGATAATAAAGCAAAAACATTATATGCTTCAGTAAAAGGTTATAGAAAAAAATTAGGTTCATCTAACTTTGATTTAGAAGACAGGCAACACATGTTTAAAGAGTTAGATAAAAGAATGGGTGCTGATTATGGAATGAACCAAGAACTAAAAAGACGAGGTGGATTTGTAGATATTATTGATGCTAAATCGGCAATATCACAAGAGCAACTTGTTTCAAATTTAGCAAGACAAAATATTAATGTATTAAAAGTTAATCAAAAAATACGAGACAGCGGTTTAGGATTGCAAAGAGTAGAATCACAATTAAATAGTTCTTTATTAAGTAATTTAGAAAATGCTAAAGTAAATTCTATAAAACAAAATACATTAATAGCACAAGACGAGAGATTTAGAAGATTAAGTGGAGGAGAAGTATATTATAATGCTTTAACACAAAAAGATTATTACAGTAGATTAGGTGACGCAAAAAAACATAACTTTTTAATGAAAGGTGAAGCTACTGATACAATGGATTTTATTTATAATATAAATCAAGACACTGAAGCAAAACAAAATCTATTAGCACTTGTTGGAGCAAAAACAGCAAAAGAATATAAAGAAATAACTGGAAGAAATTTACCATATAAAAGTATTTCATTAGAAGAAGAATATGTTTATACTAAAGATAGACCTCCATCAAGTGCTAATGAGAAAAGAAAAGATTTTGATGAAAGTGCTTTACCTGATGACCCCACAATGGATAAAAATAGAAAACCTATAACTAAACCCTATACTAAAGATGAAGACCCTAATGCTGATAAACCTAATCAAATGTCAGAAAAATCAATGAAAGACCCAGCAATAAAAGATTTACCAAAAGATGTTGAAGGAAATATTGATTTAACTGAATATATTAGAAAGCGAGAGCAAGACAAAATGAGTGATAAAGGTTATGCTAAAAAAAATGAAAAACTTCTTAAAACTATAGAAGAATTAAAGCCAGGACAAAAACCATCACAAAGATATTTAACTACACCAACTCAATTTTATGAAGATTATGGAAAACCACATCATAAACGAGATTCAATAAAACAAACACCAACAGAAGAATTAGGAAGAACAATAAGACTAGCGAGAAAAGAATTACGAGAAAGTTATGGAGATGAATTTAGTAATGAATTTAATCAAGAAGGAAGAGCAGAACAACTATTTGAACACTTTGAACAAGCAACTCAATTAAATATACCTATTCATGGAATTGATCCATATCAAAATTAATTAAGCAATCTGCGAAAATAAATTTTTTATTTAAAAATAAAATATTTAGTAATATTAAAATGGAGATTGAAGGTTTAGAAAGAAAAAAGCAAGATAATCCTTATAATTATACTGAAGACCAACTTGCCGAGAAGAAACTTGCTTTACACAATATGAAAATTATATATCCTGATGTAAATGAATTTTATGCCGAAATGGTGTATGATATGTGCAAAAATACTGATGAAGCTAAAATTGAATTACTTAAACAAAAAATATTAAATGAACCATTTAAGTATAAAGAAAGATATAAGACACTTCAGGAAGAATTAGATTTAGTTGTTAATGATACTATTCTTAATCCTATAGTAGTTACAGGAAACCAATATACCTCATCTGCTGATGACCAACCTTTAGAAAAGGTTGAACCAAATACCGAGTGTGATAAGCACACTAGCGTTAATACGGATTCCACAAATGAGGAGAGCGAAGAACCTAACACCAATGAACCTGAAGCTGATGAACTCCCTATTCTCTCTCAAGATTAATTCTACGATAATAAATAATTAAAATATTTTATTATAATTATTTTTATTAATTAGGGGGTATGGGGGATTTTTTTATATCCCCCAATATATATAATGGGTTCTACAGGAAGATTTACAGATCAGCAAGTTGTTAATAGTTTTAATCTTTTCGTAGATACAGAGAAGTCCTCTATTTTAGGAGATGGTAATAGCAAAGGTGATGATGTAAATATTCATTTAGAAGGTTCAACTATTGTTGCTAATGATGGAGAGATGATTAAACTAACATTAACTAATTTTGAAATGTTTAATAACTTATATCACATTGATGCTAATAATAGTAGATTTCAAACAAAAATAACACAAGACGCTTCTCCTATTCCTCCTCCAACTGAAATTCTCCGTGATTTAACAAGAAAAAACTACGCAACTTTAGGAGACATTGCTATTGATTTTGCGAATATAATAGGTAATGTTATAGAACAAGCAACAACAGCAGCTCATGTAGTATTACTTATAGATATTAAGAATACAGTTCAAAAAGGTTTCTTACCTTATGATACTAAAACAGGACAAAATTATAATTTTCCAACAGGAGGAGGAGGTGCTTTTACAGCATTACCTAATAGTTTTGTTAAACCAACTCCTTTAAATTTAGGAGCCACAAGTAATAGATTATTAGATATTACATTTCAAGTAACTAATGCTAATATTATTCCTCACGCCCATTTAATAAATCAATTATATATTCAATTTTTAGGAAGTCAAGGTGATTGTTATACTATTTTAGGAGGTAGAAGACAAGATAGTGCTAATGCTTTATTTCAAAGTTTAGATATTACTTTATCAGCTCCTAATCCGTTTCCTTTAATAGACCTTGGTGCTAATAACACACGCATTCGTATTAGAGGTTTTTTTCCAATGCAAAGAATGAGTGACCCATATGTTTATTTAAGATGTGGTTCTTCACAAAATGGTGGTTTAGAAATGAGTATATTAAGTGATAGTGCTATTACATCAGCATCAAATAATAGTGATATAACTACAAGTAATATTCTTGCTAAATTGAAAAGAGATATTGAGTTTGTTACATATGATAATGGAATGGGTGATGAGTATTTTATAAATCTTCAACAAAGAAAATTATCATCATTAAGATTTAATTTAACCGATTCTAAAAATAGACCTTTAGGAAGATTAAGAGGAGATAGTGCTGGAACGGCTGCTGGATTTATTAATGGAGATAGTGCAGCTGGAGTAGATGGTTCAGTTGGACGCGATTATATAGATGCTGTTGGATTTGCTAATGCTGGATTTTCTAATAATACTCAATCTACTTTAGGAAATTTATTCTTTACGGCCGTTGTAAGAGTTGATATTATTAAAACAGGAAATCCGACAAGATTAGAAAGTCCAGCATTACCTCTTCCATTACCAGCACGAAAAGCACAAAATGGTGTATTGTCATTTCAAAATTTTGGAATGCCTAAAAATGGTGTTTAGATTGCGAAGCGTCGCAAACTCGCAACTTCGTTCTTTATTTAGGAATTAATTAGTTCGTAATTAATATTATATTATTAAATTATTTTCTTGTATAATAATATAAACGATGGCTTCCGTGCTTCCCAGCAACCTCTCTTTCTTCATGAGCCGAATGCAAGGTGTCTCTACTTCGCATTTCAAAATCAATCCACAAACTTCTGGCGATGTCGGCCCCAATAGAATTCTCCGCTTTGAAGTCCCTTCAAATACAATTGTAAATTTCCGTTCGCTACGCTTATTTGCGAATATTGAATGCTCTAATACTGCTACAAAAGCAACCTCACTTCCAAACGAGGGCATGTCATCAATCATAGAGAGAATTTCAGTATATGTTGGAGGCGTGTTAGTTGCTAATGGTTTCAATGGTTACAATACTTTAGTTCATGCTAAAGCGGCTCTACAGGGTTCTAAATGTAGTGCTTTAGGACATCCTGAAATGGTACGCCAAAAATGTTATCATTCGTTCCTCAATAGTGCCAGTGCTAATGCTGTTTTAGGTGGAACAGCAACTGAAACATATGCTGGTGACTCTGCTGGTAATGATTATTTTTGCCTTGATAATTTTGAAGGGCTATTAGGTTCAATTGAGCCCCAAAATATTGACACGGGTCTCATTGGCACCGTAGTAATTGAAATTTCGCTTGCTGACAACACTGTTTGCTCTGTAAGTGATTCTCGTGCTTTACCAGCAATTCAAACAGATGTTTATTCGGTTACTGGAACTGCTGGTTTTGATTTTTTAACCGCTGATTCAGGAGGATCACCAACATACACTTTAAAAAATGTTAATATGCAAGTTGAAGTTTTAAGTTTAGCAACAAATGTCCTTGATACCATAGTGGAACAGCGTATAGGTCAAATCGGATACCTTTCGTTACCATTTAAGAACTACTTTTCTTTTTCCAATACACATGACAGTTCAACACGCTTCAATGTAAATTCGGCGTCATGGGATCGTTGCTGGTTTGCTTTCCGTGATACTGCTTTTGCGACTGTCAAACCACCGGTTCGTATTAAAGGTTATAAAGTAGCTGGTGGTTTTACTGGTCTTACTTCGGGTGGGGCTACTACTGATGGTCCTGATGTTGGTGTTCCTGAATATGATGCTGGTGGTGTATTAAACACTAATGGTGAAAAATATAAACCAACTTACTTTAACTTTAGAGAAAAGAAAGCAAGTTCAACAACTGCTTCAACCTATCAAATGCAAATCAATTCAGCGTCCGTCCCCAATTATAAATTAACTGCTCCTGAACTTCTAGCGTTGTCTATGAACTCGCTAGATTATTATGATAAAAATCACAAACTAACTCTTCACCAATACAAATGTAATTACTTTGTGGGCAGTGTGCGCCTAAATTTACCCGATTCGGACTATAGTCGCCAAGCGAGTGGTCTAGATTGTCGTGGGGTTTCCAGTTCGTGCTCTATTAACACAACTGGATTAGATTCGTGTAATATAACCATATTCGCAGAATGTACAAGTGAACTTAGAATAGGCGCGGGTCGTCAGATAGAAGTTATTGTATGAGGTGATTGTTTAAAAATAAAAAAAGTAATTGTTTAAAAATTATATATAATAAAAATAATATATTATATATAAATTATTTTGTTATACTTTTTATAAAATATATATATATATAAAATGGTTGATGCTATTGGAATGTATAATGGTATTAATTTCAAAAAAGGAGCAAGAGAACCAACTTATTATGATTTAGACGCAGCTGGTGGTATGTTATCTGAAAAATCGTATTACACAATAGGAATTGATACTATTCACGATAAATTGAGACAGACACAACCTAAACCAATTGCTATGTTTGAGAAAGCATTTAATAGGTCTTCTATGTCTCAAGTGCTAGGTGTTAAAGTAGAAGCAGATGCTGTAATTATGGGAAAACCTGAAACAGATAGAAATGGAGGAATGCAAGCACCAACTGGTTTCGCAAGAAATCAATTAAAAGGTTTAGCATACGATATTAATAAACCAATTGATTTAGAAAACATCATGCCTTTAGCAAATAATTTCTATCAAGATAGTGTGAATGTATTAGGAAACTTACGATAGTAGTAGGGAGCGCCCTACAAGCGCAACTTCGTTCTTATAATAAGCACTTTGCGATAACTAATATATTAAAAAAATAATTTTTTTTTATTATGTTATATAAATAATGTCTCCGCCATTTGGTTCAACTCAATACGATAGCTTTACTTTAGTATCAAGTGCTATTGATTCATCACATATAAAAGATGGGACTATAATAGCAGATGATATTGCTATTAATGCTATTACTACATTAAAAATTAATGATTTAGCAGTTACTACAGGAAAAATTGCGGATCTAAATGTTACTACAGGAAAAATTGCTGACTTAAATGTTACAAGTATAAAAATTGCTGATTTAAATGTTACAAATGCAAAAATTAATGATTTAGCAGTTACTACAGGAAAGATTGCTGATTTAAATGTTACAGAAGGAAAAATAGGTGCTTTAGCAGTTACAGAAGGAAAAATAGCATCATTTGCTGTTACTACTAATAAACTTAGTGATTTAGCAGTTAGCACTGGAAAAATTGCTGACTTAAATGTTACATCGGCAAAGATTGCTGACTTACATGTTTTAACAAGTAAAATTAATGATTTAGCAGTTACTACAGGAAAAATTGCTGATTTAAATGTAACAAGAGAAAAAATTGCGGATAATGCTATTAATGATGTTAAAATACAGAATTATGTTATAACAGATGGTAAATTAGCAGATGAAGCAGCTTCAACACGTGTTATTGGTAGTTTAGCAGTTACTACATTAAAAATTGCTGATTTAAATGTTACAGAAGGAAAAATAGCATCTAGTGCTGTTACTAATACTAAAATAGGTGATTTAGCAGTTACAAGTGGAAAAATTGCTGACTTAAATGTTACAGAAGGAAAAATAGCTACTGGTGCTGTTACAAATACAAAAATAGGTGCTTTAGCAGTTATAGAAGAAAAAATAGGTGCTTTAGCAGTTACAGAAGGAAAAATATATCCTCTTGCTGTTACAGATGCTAAAATTGCGACTGGAACAATTAGTCTTGGTAAATTATCGGCAGGTGCTATTAGTAGTTTGCAAACAACACCATCAAATTCTATTGATAGTAGTCATATAATAAATGGATCTATTTTAGGGACTGATATAAGTGGTAGAACTATTACTGCTTCTAATATTGCTCTTGGAACTATAACAAAGTTTGAAATTGAAGATGGTGCTATTACAAATTCTAAAATTGGTAATAATGCTGTAGAAGCAATTCATATTGGAACTGGCGTTGTTAATTCAATTCATATACAAAATGGAACAATATTAGGAGAGGATATAAGTGCAGGAACAATTGATTTAAGTAATTTATCAACCGCTTGTATTAGTAGTTTAACAACAGCAGGAGCGCCAGCACCTAACTCTATTAATTCAAGTCATATAATAGATGGAGCTATTTTAGGGACTGATATAAGTGATAGAACTATTACTGCTTCTAATATTGTTCTTGGAACTATAACAAAGTTTGAAATATTAGACGGAACTATTACAGGAGCAAAGATTGGTTCTTCTACTATTGAAGGAGGCAATATAGCTCCTGCTACAATTGAATATAATAATTTATCGTCAAATCTTGTTCTCACCTTAATAAATAGTCAAGGGGCTAATACTATTAATACAACTCATATATTAGATGGAACAATATTAGGAACGGATATTCAAGCAGGAACTATTACATCTAATAATATACAAGATGGAACAATAACTGGAACTGATATTCAATCAGGAACTATTACAGCTACAAATATTCAAGCAGGAACTATTACATCTACTGAATTATCATCAGCATTAACTACTCAATTATCAACCTTGGAATCAAGATTATTATTATTAGAAAAAACAGCTGTAATTCGTTCTTTTGATATTGTAGCTCTCAATTTACAAGGCGAGATTTATATTCCCATTAGTTTTGTTAATAATGATAGTGTTACTATTAATGCTATTTTTAAGTCTAATGGTAGTACTCAATTTGGAGTAAATTTAGTAGCTCAATATGTTCGTCTTGATAATAATCAATTAACGAATTTTGATGAGTGGCAACTAAATGTAACAAGAACCAACGCTACCAATATTGATTTTTATCCTTCTAGCACGGCGTTGGGTATTATGATGATAGACCCAGCAGTAGGCGACCAATGGGGACAAACACACGCTCTTGAACTGCAATTATATAAACCAATGTCTAGTATCGCAAATCCACCAAACCAATGGAGTATTGATGGCAACGCTGTTTATCATCGTGCAGGTATTGGACGAACCAGAACAGTGTTTTCAGGAAGTTATTATTATCAACCTAATGCACTTCGTATTTCAATTGGTACTACTTTTGATATAACATATAGTATAATTAATGATAAACGACATACATCGTAGAGAACTTATTAAAAGATACTTTTATTATCGTAGAGAACTTATTAAAAGGTATATATTTAGGAAAAATAATTTTTTTATTTTATATATAATATATAAAATGAAAATGGACGATTACAAACTTCCTGAATTAAGAACGATTGCTAAATATTTAGAAATTGAAGGTTGGAATAAAATGAAGCGTGCAGA
>Ga0208974_1000561_pt1 | contig 15208 bp, 25 predicted proteins | sample GreLakmeER15MSRF_FD_187699 | JGI IMG/M metagenome (GOLD analysis project Ga0208974, IMG submission 187699) | Freshwater lentic microbial communities from great Laurentian Lakes, MI, USA - Great Lakes metaG ER15MSRF (SPAdes) | ecosystem: Environmental > Aquatic > Freshwater > Lake | place: Great... | reverse complement strand
GCTCATAAGCGTGAAGTTGCCGGAAGCAAGCCAATCAAACCAATGGATATTTGGATGGAAACAGTAGCCGATGTAATAGTCGGTGATGCAGACCCAAAAGCCACAAAGCAGGAAGCCTAAACAGATTGTTGGTTGAGTTGGCAATTGCAACTCATATTCCAATGAGTGAATGGGTTGATGCGGATGACATATTAACAGCGATCGAAGTATTGGAGGCGAGAAGTGGCAAATGAAACTATCGCATACAATAAAAACGATCTGCGTGATATTTACAAAGCATTCAAACTTATGGATGAGCAAGCAACAGAGGAAGCAAGAAGTCAATCTGCTGCTCTGGCGTATTTTGCATCAGAGGAAATTAAACAGGCAGCTAGGACTAGAACAAAGGCTGGCAAGGTTGCGGAAAGAATCGCAGATGGCGTTAGCATCTCTAAGTCAAGCAAAATCGGTGAGTTCCGTTATGGCTTCGCAAGACAAAAGTTTTCAGGTGGTGCTACTACGCAGACCCTATGGGGTGGTGCTGAGTTTGGTTCAAATAAGTTCAAACAGTTTCCTACATATTCAGGACGGCAAGGCAGAGGTAGTCGGGGATGGTTTATCTATCCAACCCTTCGCAGAATTCAGCCTGAATTGATTAACAAATGGGAAGCAAGTTTTAATCGCATAATTAAGGAATGGGTCTAATGGCAACCGGTAATCGCACGCTTAAGTTATCAATCCTTGCCGATGTTGATGATCTAAAAAAGAAATTAGGCGAAGCAGATAAAGCCGTTGAAAGTAATTCAAGCAAGATTTCAGAGTTTGGAAAAAAGGCTGCTGCTGCATTTGCGGTCGCTGCTGCTGCTGCCGTTGCTTATGGCACTAAATTAGCCATTGACGGGGTCAAATCAGCGATAGAGGATGAGCAAGCACAGTTGAGGTTGGCTGCTGCATTAAAAACCGCCACAGGGGCTACTGATGACCAGATAAAGGCTACTGAGGCATATATCCTCAAGACTTCACTTGCAACTGGTGTTGCTGACGATCAACTAAGACCAGCATTTCAAAGATTAGCCGTATCCACAAAAGATGTTAATGAAGCACAAAGATTATTAAACCTCTCTTTAGATATTGCTAAAGGTCGAGGACTTGAACTTGAAACAGTTGCTAATGCTTTGGGTCGGGCGCAAGATGGTAATACCACAGCTCTTGGAAGATTAGGTCTTGGATTATCTAAGAGCGAACTTGCAACACTTTCATTTACTGAAGTTCAACAAAAACTTTCAAATCTTTATGGTGGATCAGCTAGTGCAAACGCTGAAACATTCCAAGGCAAGATTGATCGATTAAAAGTAGGATTTGATGAAGCAAAAGAAAGTCTTGGAGTTGCTTTATTACCACAGGTTGAGCGATTTATTGGATTCTTAAATAACACAGGTATCCCAACTCTCAATGCATTTATTGCAGGATTAACTGGGGATCAGGGTTTAAGTGCAGGATTACAGGAGAGCCAAAGAAGTGCTGAAAGTCTAGGCAAAGGAATTTCTGCTGTGGCTGGCATCATTCAAGGATTTATTACATTTCTTAGAGAAGCAATTGGATTAATTATTAGCCTTGCCAATGAAAGTATTAGGGTTATAAATTTGATTAAGCCCGGAGCAGATATTGGATCAATAAGCAACATTGCACCATCGGCACAAATTAGAGGTGTTCCACAAAGCGCAGCAGGAACTCCATTTGGTCAAGCCGGTGGCAATACTTACAATATCTCAGTTCAATCAATTGATAGCGAAGGTGCTGCAAGAGCCGTTGCAAAAGTCTTAAATCAAAGCGCATCAAGATCAGTTCCACAGCTGTATAACTCAGGCATTAAGGGCGACTGATGACAGTCTGGACACCAGATTGGAAACTTACTGTTGCAGGTGTTGATTACACAGATTTAACAATCAGCGACATAATTCATCAAGCAGGTCGAGATGATATCTACTCCCAACCAAACCCATCTTATTTGCAATGCACGATTGTGGCTTTAGCAGGACAAACAATTGATTTTGATATAAACAACAGTTTAAGCCTTCAAGTTAAAAACAGTTCAGGAACTTATGTAAATCTATTTGGTGGAGATATAACTGACATAACTGTTGAAGTTGGTGCAACAGGATCGATCGCAAATGTCATTCAATACACGATTCTTGCGATGGGATCAATTGTCAAACTGGCAAAAGAGATTTGGGATGGCAACATTCCGCAAGATGAGGATGGCGATCAGATTTATGAAATTCTATCTAGCGTATTGCTTGGGGCTTGGGATGCTGTGCCAGCAGCTTCTACTTGGGCAACTTATGACCCAACAGAAATTTGGGCAAACGCTGTCAATATAGGACTTGGCGAAGTTGATCGTCCGGGGCTTTACACAATGCAACATCAGCCAGATACAGTTGATACGATCTATAACATTGTTTCAGATATTGCCAACAGCGCATTTGGATACATTTATGAGGATAATGCAGGAAATATTGGTTATGCCGATGCAGACCACAGGCAGACTTACTTAATAGCCAATGGTTATGTCGATTTATCTGCAAGTCATGCCATTGGTTCAGGATTGCGGACAACTACAAAAGCAGCGGATGTTAGAAACGACATTTACATCAATTATGGCAACAATTACGGATCACAAAAGACTGCTACATCGGCGGCATCAATTGCGCTATATGGATATAAAGCCGAAACTATTAACTCAAGAATTCATTCAGCCGTAGATGCTCAAGAGGTTGCTGATAGATACATTAGCCTTCGAGCCTTTCCACAAGCAATTTTTGACAGCATAACTTTCCCAATCACAAATCCAGAGATTGATAATTCTGATCGAGATAATCTTTTGAACATATTCATGGGCTTACCTTTGAACATTAGAGATCTGCCAGCACAAATAAGCAATGGCGAATTTTCTGGTTATGTTGAGGGATGGCGTTGGAGCACTCGGTTTAATGAATTATTTCTGACCATTAACCTTTCGCCGGTCAGCTTTAGCCAAGTGGCTATGAGATGGAATTCTGTGCCAATCGGCGAGGCTTGGAATACTTTAAGCCCAACTTTAACTTGGGAATACGCTACAATCGTAGCCTGATAATAGGAGAAAAATGGCAACTACTACAAACTATGGCTGGACAACGCCGGACGATACAGCGTTGGTTAAGGATGGCGCAGCTGCAATCCGCACGCTTGGTTCATCCGTTGATACAACAACTAAAGCCTTAAACCCATCAACAACACTTGGCGATATTGAATATCGTTCAAGCACAGCCAATACAAATACAAGATTGGCAATTGGAACTAACAATCAAACCTTGACTATTGTTTCAGGTGTGCCAGCATGGACAGATGGCGTTAATCTTAACATTCAATCTAAGACAGACAATTACACAGTTGCTTTGACTGATGCGCATGAATTATTTACGATGAACGCTGCGACTGCTAAAACATTTTCAATCCCAACCGATGCGACTGCTGATTTTCCAATTGGAACTCAAATTCATTTTGTCTGGATTACGGGTGCAGGTCAGCCAACAATAAGTGCGACAACCTCGGGAACGACAACAATTATTTCAACCGGTGCAACTTCAACTGCTCCTAAATTACGAGTAGTAAATTCAGCTGCAACTGCTATCAAATTAGCAGCAAATAATTGGTTAGTGGTAGGCGATATTTCCTAATGCCGATTTTGGGAATTATGGCTTCATCAAAGCTGGGAGCACCGACTTCACCAGTAGCAGGTTATACAGCGTGGTTTGATGCTGCCGATACTGCCACAATAACTGTTTCAGGAAGTGCCGTTTCCCAATGGAATGATAAATCAGCAAACGCATATAACTTAACTCAGGGAACTGCGGCTAACAGACCATTATCAGGCACTAGAACAATTAACTCAAAAAATGTTATAGATTTTGATGGAACAAATGATTTTCTTATTGCCTCAACAGCATCAAACTGGACATTTTTAAACAATAGCACAGGTTCATCAAGTTTTATTGTGCTTTTTAGTGATACAACTTCAAATACTGGATTTATCGCTTCAACCGCAGGTGGTTCATCTGGGAATATAGGACTAGATTGGATTAGAAATGGTTCAGATGATTTAGTTAGAGTTTTTGTTAGAAATAGTGGCCTTGGTGGTGCAGTAGGTTCTTTAGATCAAGGTTTATTAACAGACAATACCGCCGTTTATTACACAATGTTATTAACGCCAAACAATGGTACTACTGCCGACAGAGCAATTAGCAGGGTTAATGGTGGTGCAGAAATAAAAAATAATAGTGTCTCAAATTCACCAAACAATGGAACTCCTACACAAGCATTGGTTTTAGGTGCTGCCGATAATGCTGGTTCAGCAGCATTCGATGGCACAATTGGAGAAGTTATATTTTACAACTCGGTTTTAAGTGCGACGGATAGAGCATTAAACGAATCTTATTTGAAAAACAAGTGGGGTTTATAATGTGGTATGAATGGGATACTAAAGCCAATTTTGATCTATGGCACAATGCTTTATGCGATGAATTAGGTTTTCCTATTATCGGCACAAATCAGGCGACTGGTGAATTAGATGCAGATGCTCAACAAACTGTTGCATACACTAAAGCATTTAAAGTCAATAACAAATGGATTGCTATGGTTGAGGATGAATATGCGGATGGTTTAATTGCAACCGATTTGAGATTACAAATTGAAGCCTTATCTATCTAAGGCAGCTGTTCAATTACGAGAGCAAATTGATGATTGCTTTCCTGATAGATCTAGAAAATCAGATGGTTGGATCGCTTCAGCACAGCATCAAATGAGATCAAAGGTTTCGGATCATAACCCACTAAAAACGGGTGAAGTTTGTGCTATCGATATTACAGCGGATCTTGGTGCAACTGAAGGCATATCTGCTTACCTTGCCGATCAAATACGCATTGCTGGCAAAACAGATAAGCGGATTAAATATGTTATTCACAATCATCATATTGCCAGCAAACTATTGAATTGGCGTTGGCGTAAATACAAGGGTGCCTCACCACACACCGCTCATGTCCATATTTCATTTCATCCAAAACAAACAGGAGAGTTCTTTAACATCCCACTACTAGGAGGCAACGCATGAAACTATCTAACAAACACAAGGCTGCAATTAAGTCATATTTAAGAGCTGTGGCTGCTTCCGGCATAACTGTCCTTTTGGCAATTGTTGCTGATATTCGACCTGAGTTTGCAATCTTGGCTGGTGCGTTAGTTGCACCTATCGCAAAAGCATTAGATCCAAAGTCCGGCAAAGAGGCTGATTATGGAATCAATGCAAAATGACCGCAAACGAAATAATTGGTATAGCCGTTGGCGTATGCGCCATATCTACAAGTTTGTTAGTGGGAGTTCGCTTTCTTATTAAGTCTTACTTGAATGAGTTGAAACCAAACGGAGGCTCATCAATTAAAGATCAGATTAATCGACTTGAACAGCGTGTCGATGATCTATTTGCTTTAATGTCTAAGCGATAATTTTATTTATGGCGAACACTCGAAAACCTATCAAACGCAAAAAGATCAATCGTCGTGTCGTTCGCCAATCTCCTGAACCATTAACAAAGATCGATCAACATTACACCGCATTGCATGAATGTTATAAAGCAGCTCGTAAAGCAGGATTTACTCCAGAGCACGCATTCTGGCTAATGACAGAGCATAAGACTTTCCCTGATTGGATCGTAGGCGATGGCGGGATTATTCCTTCCATAGATCCAACTGACGATGAGGATGACGATTAAGCGATACTTAGTAATAAGTGATTTGCAAATTCCCTACCATCATGAAACAGCCGTCAAGAATGTTATTAAGTTGGCAAAGCGTGAAAGATTTGACAGCGTTCTATGCGTTGGCGATGAGATCGACTTTCAAACCATTAGCCGTTGGGCTGAAAAAACACCTTTGGCTTATCAACAAACTTTGGACGATGACCGCACAGCTACTCAAGAAATCCTTTGGGCTCTCACAGAGCACAGCCGAGAGGCTCATATTATCCGCAGTAATCATACTGATCGCCTGTATAACACTTTATTAAAAGTTCCGGGAATGATCTCACTTCCCGAATTGCAGTATGCAAAATTTATGGATTTTGAATCTATGGGGATTACATTCCACAAAACATTTTTTGAATTTGAAAAGGGCTGGATCTTGGCTCATGGCGATGAAGGCAACATGAATCCCAACGCAGGACAGACTGCCCTTAATCTAGCCAAGAAGGCTGGTAAGAGCGTGGTTTGTGGTCATACCCATAGACTAGGTATGTCAGCCTACTCAGAGGGGCTCTACGGGGCTTACAGACCCCTTTATGGGGTTGAAACAGGCAACCTTATGAACAGAGCAAAAGCATCTTACACAAAGGGCTTGGCTAACTGGCAAATGGGCATAGTTATCATGGACTGGGATGGCAAGAATATGAATGTGCAGATGATCCCAATTAACAAAGATGGCAGTTTTACAGCTCTTGGAAAGTCTTATGGGGCGTGAAACCGATTATCACGAACGCACGATTGATGACCATATCGATGATCTTGAGGATATTAGCGTTATCTAATCGTTATAAAACACGCCGAAAGTAATTAACCGCCTGTCCTTGATCTAGGTCATACTTTATGCATCCACAAGAGCTGTGGATATGTAAGGGAGCAACATGACCGCAAAAGATGACATGCTACAACTAGCCTGGATATTTATGGGCTTGGGTATAGGCGCATGGATTATTCATGAAATTAAAGAAACTGCATTCCAGAATGGTTATTGGAAAGGCAGGGCTGATGGGTGGACTTCGCACCGCAGACTTGTAAATACCAAAACTAAGTCTGATGAGGTTTTTGACTATGACAAGCAGAACTGAGTTTTTGGATGAGATCGCAACAATCCTCTCAGCTAGAGGATCGGTTTACGGAAGCAGTCAAAGCAATCACGAGCGAATCTCAGAATTGTGGTCTGCTTACTATGGAGATTACATATCGCCGATGCAGGTCAGCATCATGCAGCTGCTCGTTAAGGTCAGCAGACTTGCCGAAACTGCAAATCACCAAGATAGTGTTAAAGACATCATTGGTTATGCAGTCATCTACAAAGAATTGCACGACCATTACGACCAAGAGTTTGGAGTAGCTGATGGCATTTAATCTCGAGGATTATGAGGATGTGGCTACTCTTAACAAATGGTTTATTAGCAATTTCCCGTCCGGTAGATCTGATATTTCAGTTATCAGTCATGATGCTGAAAAGGGTTATATCTTGGTTCAAGCAACTCTTTGGCGAGATAGTAAAGATGAGCAACCTTGTGTTTCCAACATAGCCTTTGGCGCAAGAGATACCTACATCCAAAATATGAAGAAATTTTATGTTGAGGATACAGCTACAAGTTCACTAGGTAGAGCAATCATTCTGCTTAAAGGATCTGATAAGACTGCAACTAAGGATGACATGAAAAAGGTTGAATCCAATCCATCATTCAAAGATAAATTGGAAAGTCGCCAAAACATGTATGGCAAGGCGGGATCTAAGTCAGCACAAATTGAAACAATCCTAAGAGATAGTTTTGAAGCTGATAAACCTAAAGAGCCGGTTGCTTGGTCTGTTGGTGATGTAGTGGCTGAAATCGGTGCATCAATACCAAATGAGCCACCTGCGTGCCAGCATGGGCATATTCTCAAAGAAGGAATATCTAAAGGAGGCAAACCATATTATGGATATGTTTGCAAAGCAAAAGCATGTGAACCGAAATGGGCAAAACTTACAGCCAACGGAAAATGGTATTTTGAAGGAGGTGAATAAATGGGTGAATTACAAATCATTGACGGCTCTGGTCTAACTGCAACTTTTACAGATGATGGAGTTAAGGTAGAGCCATCAACAACATATTGCGACTTATGCAACGATGACAGATTACTTCATGAGGGCGATCTGCTTCGATGCTTTAACTGCCACGCAATCAATCGAATTCCGTATCATGCCTAATTACGAATTTGAATGTGATCGAGAGGGATTGAGTATTGTATTGCAACTGCCAATGGAGCACGAAATTCCTCTTTGTCAAGGATGTGGCTTTGAATTAAGTCGTGTCTATACAGCTGTGCCAGCAATCTTTAAGGGAACTGGATGGGCTGGTAAAGGTGGTTAAATTCAAATGTAATGGCTGCTCTGGCAACACCGAATTCATTTGGCTAGATGGTTATTCAACAGCTCATGGATTTCGGGTATATCAATGCCTTAGATGCAATTGCATTGGAACGAAGAATCTAGCAGAAGCAACTGACACTCAAGAGCCTGTTATTCGATGCACTAAATGCGGGTCTTGGATGTTCGTAGATCAGGAGTGCCATACATGTGCGCTAATCATGACGAAATGACACACACCATCAATTGGGCTTATCAAAACAAGCTGCGTGCTCAATGGCTGTTAGATAATCCAGATGCACAATACATAGGATGGATGTCGATATGAATACCGGTCAATGTGAAGGATGCAAGAATTTAACTCTATTAATTGATGAGGTCGTATGTGCAACATGCGATGAAACTTACGCTGACACGCCGTCAGATTTGGAGTGATGTGATACCCTTAAACGCAAATTCGCTTTCAGAGCGAAAGGGCGATCTGCGAAGCAGAAAGATCGCAAGGTTTGGTTTGGTGATACCTCTGTTCATAGCCTTAAACATAGGCTTATTAAAAGATTATTCCGTTGCTTCATTAGATAGAACTAATCATTACAGACAATGGGCTTTCTTACAGCTTAACAACCTAGATCAATTTTATTGTTTAGATGAATTGAATTACAAAGAATCTAGATGGAATCCAAAGGCTAAGAATGGTAGTCATTATGGTATTCCACAAGGTAGAAGCAAATGGTTAGCAACAGTTGATGGATACAAACAGATTGATTGGCAATTGAAATACATAAAGAAGCGATACGATAATCCTTGCAATGCTTTAGAGCATCATAAGATTAAGGGATGGTATTGAGTAAGTCAGCTTTAAGATCTACAGGATCAACAAGACATTGGCGATCTATTCGCAGTAGGGTCTTGAGGCGAGATCAATTCATTTGCCAATACTGTAATCAAGAGGCTACAACTGTAGATCATGTTATACCTAGAAGGCTTGGTGGTCTGGACAGCGATGACAACCTTGTCGCTTCATGTTCAAAGTGCAATTTATCTAAGGGCGGGCGGTTTTTTGTGAGCAAGAGGACACCACCGACCCCCCGTTCCTTTTCTAACCCACAAAACACCTCGATCGCTCACGATCAGACTGAATCGCTTTGATTAATTTACAAACGGGAGAGATCCTAAGTGATCCGACCTATTCAGGATTAGGAGGTGTGCAAACACCCCGTATTCACTCAAAACTGACTGATTTACCTTCAAAGGGTCAAGATATTATTGATCTTGCAGCTGAACTGTCGATCAACCTTATGGAATGGCAACGCTTCGTCTGCATTCATGGGCATAAGGTGCGTGAGGATGGTCGTTGGGCGCATTCTGAACTTGGTTTGATTATGGCACGACAACAAGGCAAGAGCACTTTGATGATGCTTCGAATTTTGACAGGAATGTTTGTGTGGGGGGAAGGATTACAACTTGCATCAGCTCACAGACTTACAACCTCACTTGAAACATTTAGACAGATTGTGGCTTTAATTGAAACGCATCCAAGATTGGAAAAGGAAGTAAAGAAAATCCGATGGCAACATGGTGCTGAGGAAATTGAATTATTTGGCAATAGGCGGTTTGTTGTAAAGGCTGCTAACAATGCAGCTAGAGGTTTATCAAAGCCTGAAACAATCCATCTTGATGAGTTGCGTGAATATAAAGATGAGGATGCTTGGTCATCAATGCGATATTCCATGATGGCTGCTAAAAATCCGCAAGTATGGGTTTATTCATCAGCAGGAGATCAGCATTCCGTAATTCTAAACAAATTGCGTGAGAGGGCGTTGGCATCAGCTACAACCAACGATCCGATAGGTTGGTTTGAGTGGAGTGCAGAACCCGATGCTCCGATCTTGCTTCCGTCAGGCGAGATTAATTGGAGTGCATTTGCTCAAGCCAATCCATCATTGGGAATTACAATTCACCCGGATAACTTAAAAGCGGTTATTAATGATCCGCCGGATATTGTCCGAACCGAAGTTTTGGCTCAATGGGTAGATACAATTAATTCAGCGATTGATGCACAAAAATGGGCATTGTGTCAGACTGATCCGATACCTTTAGATCCTGAGAAAGAAACTTGGTTTGGACTCGATTTATCACCAGATAGAAAATTTGGGGCATTAACTGCGACACAAAAACTTTCTGGCGAAAGATTTAATTTAGTTTTACTACATACTTGGTCAAATGATTATTCAATCAATGATTTAGCGGTCGCAAACGATATTGCACCTTATGTGAGAAAATATAATGTTCAGACTGTCGCTTATTCCAAGAGGACTGCACAAGCTGTCGCAAGTCGGCTAGTTCCTGCTGGAATTCCCATTACAGATATGGATGGGGCGATATATGCTGAAAGTTGTGATCGGTGGTTGGGCGCAATCAATTCCCATCGATTACAGCATGGAGGTCAAGACGAACTGACCCAACAAACACTTTCCGCTGCGAAACTGCCCTATGGGGATGGGTCATGGATCATCGGAAGGCGTGCAAGTCGAGTGGCAGTTTGTGCAGCTGTCGCTTCGGCTTTAGCAACATATTTTGCGACACAACAAGAAACGGAAATTGATATTCAAGTCGGATAAATTGCATTTATGGTATATTATGTGCTAATGGGATTATTCGACCGATTTATCACAAATACCGCAATTACACCAACAGTAGATGTTGCAGCCGCTAACACTCCTTACAATTTGCAATCAGCAGTTGGCGGATTATTTTATGGCGCACAAACAGCGACAAGAGAACAAGCAATGTCTGTGCCATCTGTTGCAAGAGCAAGAAACATTATCTGCTCAACAATTGGTTCGCTACCTTTAGAAACTTATAATCATTTTACAAAAGAACATTTAGATCCAAACAGAGTAATTATGCAACCAGATCCAAGAATTGCTGGATCTGCAATTTACGCATGGTTGGCGGAAGATTTACTTTTCCACGGAATCGGATATGGAATCGTTTTGGACAGCTATGCTGCATCCGATAACAGTCGAGTTCGTGCATGGACAAGAGTTGCGCCAGATCGAGTTTCTTACAACTTAAATGCAAATCAAACAGAAATTACTTCATACATGGTTGATGGCATGCATGTTCCATCATCAGGTATTGGATCTTTAATTGTATTTAGCGGATTAGATGAAGGTGTATTAAATCGAGCGGGTCGCACAATAAGAGCTGCACAAGAATTAGAAAAGGCTGCGGAATTATACGCTAAAGAGCCAGTTCCTACAATGGTGTTAAAATCAAATGGCACAAACCTTACTCCAGAGCGAATTACAAAACTTTTGGAATCATGGAAGGTTGCTAGAAACACAAGAGCAACTGCATTCTTAAATGCTGATGTTGAATTGAACGCTCTTGGCTTTGATCCACAAAAATTGCAATTAAACGAAGCACGCCAATATCTAGCAACTGAAATTGCAAGAGCAGTTGGTATTCCGGCATCATTCTTGTCTGCTGAAACTACTAGCATGACATACAGCACGACAGTCATGGAAAGAAAAGCCCTTATTGACTTCAGTTTAAGAAATATCATAACCCCAATTGAGCAAAGATTATCTGCTGCTGATTTTGTTCCAAATGGTGTTGAGGTTCGATTTGACATTGATGATTTCTTGAGAGGTTCAGCATTAGAGCGTGCTCAAGTTTATGAAATCCTAAACCGCATTGGCGCAATGAGCGTTGAGCAAATCCAAGAAGAGGAGGATTTAATCCGATGAAGATTAATTTCCCAATTACCATAACCGCTGCTGACACAAATAAGCGAACCATTTCTGGAACGATTGTCAGTTGGAATGAGGCTGGAAATACTTCAGCCGGCAAAACAATTTTCAGCAAGGACAGCATTGATTTTTCTAAGCCCGTCAAACTTCTACTTGAGCATGATAAAACTAGACCTTTAGGCAAACTGATTGATATAACTGCAAATGATTCTGGCTTAGAAGGCACATTCAAACTTGCAAAGACTTTTGCAGCTGATGATGCTCTTGAGGAAGCAGCCACAGGATTAAGAGATGGATTTTCTGTCGGCGTAATGGTTGATGCATGGGATAACAAAGATGGCGCAATGGTTATCTCAAAGAGTTCATTACAAGAAGTCAGTTTGGTGTCTGATCCGGCTATTGCCTCAGCGAAAGTTGAATCCGTAGTTGCAACAAATACACCAGAGAATTCCGAAGCAACCGCTGAGGATCAAACAACACAGGAGGACAAAGTGTCTGATATTACTTCAGATGCTCCTATCGCAACCGAAGCGGTAGAAGCTGCAAAGTCTGAGCCTGTGGTCGTAGTGGCAGCTCAGTCTGTTGCCTATACAAAGCCACGCTCACCAATCAATTCAAAAGCAACTTATTTGGAGCACTCAGTTCGTGCTGCATTAGGTTCAGAGGAAAGCCGTCAATATGTAATGGCTGCTGACACAACCGGCACAGTTGCTGGCTTAATTCCAACACCACAATCAACAGAGATCATCAATGGTCTATCAAATGCTGATCGTGGATTAATCGATGCTCTATCTCGTGGCACACTTCCTGCTGCTGGTATGACATTCGAAATTCCTAAAATTACAGCTGTGCCAACGACTACCCTAGAGGCAGAGGCAGCAGCAATCGACACAACCGATATGACTTCATCATTCGTTTCTGTTGATGTTAAGAAATTTGCTGGCGGACAAACATTCTCAGTTGAACTTCTAGATCGTTCATCTCCAGCATTCTTTGATGAATTAGTTCGTCAAATGGAATTTGCTTATGCAAAGACCACAGATTCATATGTTGCAGGAGTTTTAGGATCATCTTGCTCACTTTTGACAGCAACAGCAGATAACACAGCTGCTGGACTTCTAGCATATGTATCAGGTGCTGCTGCATCTGTTTATTCTGGCTCACTTGGATTTGCTCGCAACTTAATTGTTAATAGCACTCAATGGGGCAACATCATGGGCTACAACGACAGCGGTCGCCCAATCTACAACGCATCACAACCACAAAACGCAGGTGGCAATGTAGTTCCTACATCACTTCGTGGAAATGTTGCTGGCTTGGATCTTTATGTTTCTCGCTCACTTGATGGCTACACAACTGGAGATCAGTCAATGATCGTTGTAAATCCAGATGCTTTTACATGGTATGAGAGCCCACGCTTGACACTTCGTTCCGACATTACAGCAACCGGTCAAGTATCTGTTGCCTATTACGGCTACGGCGCACTAGCAGTAAAACTTGCTGGTGGCGGAGTTTGGTTCAACAAGAACTAAGCAATTTAACTGAGTGCCTAGAGTTGCTCCCGATTCTAGGCATCCATTAAGGGAGTAAGGAGATGACATGCCAACCATAATTACAGCCTCACAGCTGAGAAGTGTGCTTGGCGTGTCGTCTGCTTTATATGATGATACTTATTTGAACCAAATTATCGACACAGCAGAATTAGTTATTCTGCCAATGCTTACAACATTCAAAAGTCCAATTCAAGCGACTTCATTGTCAGACAATGTTGCTACATTTACAACACTAGGAATTCATGAATTTACCGAAGGACAATCAGTTGTCATCACAGGATGCGGAACACCTTACAACGGAACAAGAGTTGTGTTGGCAGATAATCTTGGACAATATACCTTTTCGCAATCGATCACTAATGCCGACATACTCGAGGCTAATGTCATCCCATCCGGAGTTGCTGCCCTTTCTGGCGGATCAACTTATGTTGGAAATGCAGCTGTTCAATCAGCCGTCTATACAGTTTCAGTCGAAGTATTCCAAGCCAGACTTGCCGGCGGAGGACAAATCGAAGGAGTAGATTTTACTGCAACTCCGTTCAGGATGGGGAGATCGCTTTACAATAAATGCGTAGGACTCTTAGGTTCTTACATAGATCCCGAAGGCATGTGTCAATAAATGCCTAACCAAACAATTCTTGAGCAAGTTCGCACACCTTTAGCAACTGCGCTTTCAAGCGTTGCAGGAAATATCTATGGATTTGTGCCTGAAACAGTAATTCCTCCAGCTGTGGTTGTTGTTCCCGATTCACCATATTTGGAATTTGAAACGATAAGCAAAACGAACATTCGGGCTAAAATTAACATGACCATTACAGTTGCAGTTGCATACAATAGCAATCCTGCATCTCTTGACAATATTGAGCAATTGATCGTTAGCGTTCTGGCAGTAATTCCAGTTGGATACATTGTCAGTTCGGTTGAAAGACCGACAGTTTCGCAAGTTGGTGCAAGCACGCTGCTTATCGCAGATGTTCGAGTATCTACCTACTACACACAAACAATATAAGGAGAAATCATGGCAACAGTCGTAATTACCGGTCGTGATGTTGGTTTATCTTTCACAGGTGGAACAGATATTCAAGCACAAGCGACTAACGCAGTATTAACAAAAGTTAATGAGCGTCAGGTATATCAGACCCTTGAGGGCGAGGCATACAAGACAACAAACATTTCAGGAACATTCCAATTGGATATGTTGGCTGATTGGGGCAAAGCAAACTCAGTTTGTGAGGCTCTATGGGCTGCTGCTGAAACTGCACCAGATACAGACATCAGTATGACACTTACAGCTGCATCAGGAGCGCAATTTGTGTTCCCAGTAAAGCCAGAGTTTCCAACTGCTGGTGGATCAGGAATTGATGCACAAACTGTTTCCTTTACTTTCACAGTATCAAAGGGCGCAGTAGTAGAAACCTTTAGTTAAAAACTAGCAACGGGAGCAAAATGAAACTACCAATAACAATTGAATACAGCTCAGGCGAGCAAGCAACTTATATTGCCCAACCGCCTGAGTGGGCGAAATGGGAAAAGCAGACAGGAAATGTCATTGGACAAGCATCCGAGAAGCTGGGTATTTGGGATCTTATGTTTTTGGCTTATCATGCTCATAAGCGTGAAGTTGCCGGAAGCAAGCCAATCAAACCAATGGATATTTGGATGGAAACAGTAGCCGATGTAATAGTCGGTGATGCAGACCCAAAAGCCACAAAGCAGGAAGCCTAAACAGATT
>Ga0208974_1000558_pt1 | contig 15288 bp, 5 predicted proteins | sample GreLakmeER15MSRF_FD_187699 | JGI IMG/M metagenome (GOLD analysis project Ga0208974, IMG submission 187699) | Freshwater lentic microbial communities from great Laurentian Lakes, MI, USA - Great Lakes metaG ER15MSRF (SPAdes) | ecosystem: Environmental > Aquatic > Freshwater > Lake | place: Great... | reverse complement strand
AATTAAAAAGTAAACAATAACCCACTCTCATAACGGGAGTGGGTTTTGTTGTTTTATGCTAAAATTAACTAATGGCTACAAAAGTTTTTAAAACATCCCAAATTGAATTATTAAACGGTCAAGTTCTTGAGTGCTCTCCTTTAAAGATTAAGTATATGAGAGAGTTTATGGACATTTTTATTGGTATGGAAAGTTCAAAAAATGATGATGAATCTATTGAAGTTTTATTAGAGTGTTCTAGAGTTTGTATGAAACAATATGATCCTAGTTTATGTTTAGATTTAGAAGAATATGTAGACCTTAATGCCCTATATGATATTGTTGAAATTGCAGCCGGAATTAAGATAAAGCCACAAACAACAAAAGAAGAAGAAACACCAATTAAAGAAATATCAAAAGACAAAGAGAAAGAACAAGGTTGGTTTGATTTAGATTTAGCAAAATTAGAAGCAGAAGTTTTTACTTTGGGCATATGGAAAAACTACGAAGAACTTGAAATTTCTTTATCAATACCAGAATTAATGCAAACCTTGTCTTCAAAAAGAGATTTAGATTATGAAGAAAAAAAGTTTTTGGCAGCAATTCAGGGTGTAGATTTAGATAAAAATAATCAAAATGGCAAGGGACAAAAAGAATGGGAAGACATGAAAGCAAGAGTCTTCAGTGGTGGACAAACAAGTGATGGTAATGATGTGTTGTCGTTACAAGGTCCTAATGCAGCAAGAGCAGGGTTTGGTATTGGAATGGGCCTAGATTACGAAGATTTAACTAAAAAATAAACCTATTCATGATATAATTAACTAACTTAACAAAAGGAGAAGCAAATGGCAACAGCAACAAAAACAGATGAGAATGTAGTTGTTCTTATTGACGGAACAAAGGTTTCAGTTAGACCGTTAAAGATTTCACTACTACGTCCTTTTATGAAAAAGTTTGAGGGTATTGCAGCAGTATCAGAAGACAATGAAAAATCAATGAATATCCTAATGGAATGTGTTCAAATTGCAATGCAACAGTATAAGCCCGAATTGTCACAAGACCTAAAAGCCCTTGAAGAGAATTTAGATTTGCCTACAGTTTATAAAATTGTTGAGGCAGCGTCTGGAAATAGTCTTCCAGATGGTTCTTTACTAAATATGTAAATAAGAAGAGGTGTTATGAGTGGCTGATGTACAATCCAATATTCAAGTTAACCTTGATGCCTCTCAAGCACTTGCACAACTAAAATCACTTCAAACACAACTTGCTCAGTTTAATAACGCAATTGCAACAAGCAATAAAGCAGCAGCAAGGGCTCAAGCCAATTTAACAAGCAATCTTATAAATAGTGTAAATGCAACTGGAAAATTTGCAGCAAGCATTACAACAATAAAAAGTTCTACTGATAGTTTTACTGATTCTTTAGAGCGAAACAAATTTTCAACTCGTGAATATTTTAGGTATGCTGGCGGAGCCACTAAATCTTTTGGAAAACTTTTTAAAACAGAGTTTGACACAATTGGCAAGGTAGCAGAAGAACGTGTCAAAACAATGCAAACCCAATATATTAAAATGGGTAGAGATGCAAATGGTGCAATCAAGGCTATAGCCGTAAGACCTCTTGCATTAGACATGAATAATCTTGCAACTAAAACTGCATTGGCTGCACAAAAACAACAACTACTAAATCAGTTGTTAAAACAGGGATCAACCAATCTTTTAAATTTTGGTAAAAATACACAGTGGGCTGGTCGTCAACTTATGGTTGGTTTTACAATTCCACTTAGTATGTTGGCAGTTTCTTCAAGCAAAACATTTATGGCATTAGAAAAACAAGCAATTAGGTTTAAACGTGTTTATGGTGAAATGTTTACAACTAGCGCTGAAACTTCTAAAGCATTAAAAGAAGTTGAGTTATTAGCAAAACAGTTTACTAAGTATGGAGTTGCTGTTGAAAAAACTATGCAGATTGCAGCAGATGCAGCAGCAACAGGAAAAATGGGTGCCGACTTAATGGCACAAGTTGCAGAAGCAACAAGACTTGCAGTTCTTGGAGGAGTTGAACAAGAACAAGCATTAGAAACAACAATATCATTAACAAATGCTTTTGGAATAGAAGCAGATAAATTAAGAGGAAAGATTGATTTTCTTAACGCTGTAGAAAACCAAACAGTTTTAAATATTGAAGATTTAACTATTGCAATTCCAAAGGCTGCTCCAGTTATCAGACAACTTGGTGGAGATGTTGAAGATCTTGCATTTTTTATGACTGCAATGAAAGAAGGTGGCATTAATGCTTCAGAAGGTGCCAACGCATTAAAGTCTGGCCTTGCATCATTAATTAATCCAAGCAAAAAAGCATCTGCATTTTTAGCAGATTTTGGAGTTAATATTAAGGGCATAGTTGAATCAAACAAGGGAGATATTAAGTCAACCGTTATTCAATTTGCACAAGCATTAGATACTCTTGATCCACTAAACAGAGCAAGAGCAATTGAACAATTGTTTGGGAAGTTTCAGTTTTCAAGACTTTCAACATTATTTCAAAACATTACAAAAGATGGAACGCAAGCATCCAGAACTCTTAATTTAGCATCAAACTCAATTGAAGAACTTGCTATTTTGTCTGAACGAGAACTTGCTAAAGTAGAAAATGCAACTGGTACAAAATTCAAAAAAACAATGGAAGATCTTAAAGTAACATTAGCACCAATTGGAGAACAATTTTTAAAAGCAGTAACTCCAATCGTAGAATTTGTTGGAAAAATACTTGAAAAATTTAATGGACTTAGCGATGGAGTAAAAAGTGGAATTGTAAAATTTATTGGTGTTGTTGGTCTTATTGGTCCTGCAGTGTTAATGACATTTGGTTTAATTGCAAATGGTGCAGCAAATATTATTAAATTATTTATTACTTTAAGAAAAGGATTTATGAATATTGGTGGCCAGTCTAAAATTCTTGGCGAGCAAACCCAATATATGACTTCAGCACAACTTGAGGCAGTAACGGTTGCAGCATCATTAGATCAAGCACATTCCAGACTAAGACAAAGTTTTCTTTTAGAAACACAGGCTGCAAATCAATTAACAGCAGCATATCAAAGAGGAGTGGTTGCAGCAAATAATTTTGCTAGAGTAAATCCAGGAATGATGAAGCCTGGTTTTACGCCAAAGAAATTTAATAAGGGAGGACTTGTTCCAGGAAGTGGAAACACTGATACCGTTCCAGCAATGTTAACTCCTGGAGAGTTTGTTGTAAATAAACAAGCAGCACAAGAAAATCGGGGATTATTACCAGCATTAAATCGTGGAGGATATGCTTTACGTGGTGTAGGAACTAAAATGGTTCATGGCTATGATACATCATTGCCAAAATTTCGTGTAGGATCAATTGAATATGCTAAAGCCTTTGTTGCAAAACGAAAAGCCCAACAATCATTTCTTGGAATGCCTGCTCAAAATTTAAAAAAGGCTCAAGAAAGACAAACAAAACAAGTAGAACTTGATAAAATAGCAACCGAAACTTATCAGTCTCCTAGAGCAAGAAATATGCTAGTTACAAATCCTGGTGAAAGAGTTTCGCCTTCTACTGGACGTAGTTTCCCAAGTTCTTCTGTTGGAGGCGTTTACAGAAAACCAAATGGAGATATGGTTTTTGTTAAACCAATGCCAAGTGAAAAAGCAGCATTAGCAGAAATGAGAGCAACAGAAATTGCTAGAGATGTTCATGGTCTTGTTGCTCCACAACAAAAATTAACTTTGATTGCAGATCCAAATGACCCAACTGGACATAGAAGGTATTTTGCTTTAGAGTCTAAAGTTGATCCAAGAATTGCAAACGTACCACAAGAATTTACTAAAGAACAAACAATTAAACAATTGGTTGCTTCAACTCTACGTGGCGATAAAGATTTGGCACCAGGAAATATTGGTGGAAATGTTTTAGCAGACACAGGTCCTGCTGGTGTATTTAGCAGGGCATCAGGTCCAAAAACTGAATATGCAGCAAAAATGCCATCAATGGAAGAACAAGCAATGGTCAACTTGCTTGGTGTTAATGGTGGTGCTAGAAAGTTTTTTGCTCAATCAACATCAGATATTGCAAAACAAATGTCTCCAGTTGAATATGACAGGTTAATGAGAAAAGAAATTAATGAAATTTTACCAAAATTAAAAACCAAAATAGGAGGCATGAATTTAACTCCAGAAGAGATTCCAGTATATGAGGCAATGATTGCCAGACTAGAGGCTGGATCAAAAGTTGATTGGTCAAAATTTCAACCAATTCATGCTGCTGCATTAAATAAAGGCGGGTTTGTTGAAAGACAATTTGGAACTATACCACAAAATGTTATTAATCCTTTTGGTTTACCGAATTTAGGAACTACTGGAATGGTTGCTGGGCATTTTACTGCTCAAAATAAAGAAAATGTTTATGCACATCCCGCAGATATACCTTTATACCATGAAACAGGAACAAGATTTGAAAACTATAGGGTAAGTTCTGGAGTAACAACTTTTATTCCACAAGGGTACAATCAATTTACTGAGTCTTATCCAGGAATAATAGTAGAGCCATACCCGCTTACCTATGACGATGCACATTCTACAAACAATAAATTATTATCTTATATAGATGAATTAAATGATGAATATGCAAAAGCAACAAATCAAGGACAAAGAACTAAGATTGCAAATAGACAATTAGCAGCAAGAATTGCTTTAGCAGAATTACAGGCAGATGCTCAAGCAATTTTAGGAAAAGGTAATAGGTCAGATCCAAGAAAGGCATATGTTGAAGCACAAGCAGATAGGTTTGCACTAACTACTTCTATGGCAGAAGGAGAGACATTTGAAGATCGTCAAAATCCAAATTCTATTTATGCAAAAAAACGAACACAATTTTTAAACGAGCATTCAAAAGGTAACAGTACATTAGGTATTGCTAGAGGATTAGCCACACAAGCAAAACAAGAAATTAATCGTGGATATGAAGTTAGCAAAATAGAGGATGAAATTGCCGAAGCAAAAAAAGCAAAAGATACCAATAGAATAAAAGATTTAGAAAAAACAAAACAAAGTATTATAAGTCAAGGAATAGTTCTTCAAGAAAAAGGAATGTCAGCAAAAAGTGGCAAAGTTACTAAAAAAACAAAAGGCAGAGGAACACACAAACTTAGATTTGCTAAAGGTCATAATCAATTAATGCAACAAGAAAGAGCAGATAGAGCAAAAACAAGAAATGTAACATCTATGAGAGCAATTGCTGGATTGATGCATAGAAGTGGACAGTATAGCGCAGGAAAATTTGTAAATTCAATTACAGCAAAATGGATGGCAAAAAACAAACTTCCTGTTCCAGTTGCAAAAGGCGGTTATGTTTTACGTTCAAAGGGAACAGGCGGTTATGGAGAACCAGAAACCGTACCAGCATTATTAACTCCAGGAGAGTTTATTGCAGATCCAGCACTGGCACAAAAAATTGGTCCAGCATTACAATATATAAATTCCGGTGGAAAAATTGAAAAACGTTCTAAAGGAACAATAGTTCCAGGAACAGGCAATAAAGATACAGTTCCAATGATGTTAAATCAAGGATCTTTTGTTGTAAATAAAAAATCAACAGAGCAAAATCGTGGATTTTTACAAAGATTTAATAAAGGTGGAATTGTAGTAGATCCAGTAACTGGGGCAGCAAGTTACCAACTATTTCCAAATGACCTAGACAATATTGAACAAACCCCAGCAAGACGTAGAGCGTCAATGGAAAGGCTAAGGGCTTCAAGGGTTGGGCAATTTGCTTCTAAAGCAAAAACTCCTATGCCAAAGATGGCAAAATTTGCTCCAGGAATTGGTGGACTTGCAATGGGTGCATCAATGGGATTAGGAATGAGTGGAAACATGCAAGGCTCAATGATTGCAATGGGACTTAGCATGGCTGCACCATTAATGAAAACTCCAATAGGAGCGTTAGCAACAGCCCTAGTGGGTGTAGGAGCAACATACTATGCACTTAAAAAGAAAAATGAAGCATTAGCAGTAAAAACAATGGAAACAACTCAAGCAATGGGCGCTAGTTCAAAGTCTTTAAATGAATTGGCAGTTTTTGCCAATAAGGTTACTGGCACAGAACTAATGAATAGAAGAAGGGCAAACAGTTTTTCTCAATTTGAAATTAAACCAGGTAAAACAACTTTTGGACAAGCATATGTTCAAAGTGAAACGGGACAGCAAAAAATTAAAGATATTACAAGTAGTATGAAAGCAACCAACAAAGTTGACACTCAAGATGGTATTGCTTCACAACTAGCAACATCAATTGCAAGTGGTACTTTAACAGCATCACAAGCACAAAGCATTGCTGCAGAGTTAGGCAAACAACTTAATGACTATTCTTTTGGAATTAATGTAAACTCTAAGTTAATAAGTTTAATGGGTCCTAATGGAGAGAATGCTCTTAAAGATCCAATTGGAATTAGAGTTAAACTTCTTGATGCTGCACAAACTGCTATTGGAGGATCGTCAGCAAAAAATTTAGCAAATAAGTTTAACCGTTTACAAAATCCATTTGGTAAAGGTTCTCGCAACGCAAAAGAAGTAGGAACTGCTGTTGGTCTTCAGTCAACTGCAATAGAACAAAGTCAAGAACTTTTAAATTCTTTTGATGCTCAAACTCAAAAATTAATTGAACAACTAGAAATAAAGAAAAAATTTGTTGAGGCAGACCAACTAGCAAACAAACGTGCAAAAGAAAGACTTGTTTTAGTTGAAAAAGATAAAAAAATTAATGAACAAGTTGTAAAATTTTTTAATGATGTAAGTGCGTCTAGTTCAAAAGCAGCGACATCACTTTTAAAAACTTCTGAAACAGGAGCAGTAGCAGCATATAAAGGTACAGCAGAACAAGATATTGCTGGAGGAGCAGTTGAGGCTATTAAAGATTTTAAAGGAATATCAGGAGATCAACAATATGCAATAAATTTACAACTTAAAGGAAAAAATATAAGCCCTACAGAAATTTTAAATTTATCTTCTTTATTTAAAGATGATCAAAAAGGAACAGAAGCATTGTTAAAAGTTCTAACACTGTCTCCAGCACAAGGAAGTGAGGCATCACAAGTTGCATCAATGTTTGTTGACAAGTCTGGAGAACCATTAAAAGAAGTTCAAAAAACATTAGTTTTAAAAATGACTGAGGGTTCATCAGATGCTAATCAAGACAATATAGAATTTTTTAAAACTCTTGGTAAAACAGGAACTGTAGTGGATTTGGAAATTGTAGCAAATTATCTGACAAAAAATTCAAGTGTGGCTGAAAATCTTAAAAATATCATTGCTCAAATTCAAAAAACAAAAGGCAAAATAACAATGAATGTGTTGTCAAAAATAGATGGGATTTCAATTGATGAAACAGAGGCATTAAGAACTCAATTAGAATATTTAGATAAATTAGATCCAGATCAACAAAAAATATTTACAATAACTTTTTTAAGTAATTTTGGAGCAATTAGGCAGGATATTCAAGCACTTACTAGTTATTTGGCTTCTGTAGGACTGTCTCAACTAGCAATTGAAAAAAAATTAAGCACTGCTGTTGGAAGAACAAGTGCTGCAACTGGCGCAGCAGCAGCAAATGCAAAACAAGTTACAGCCCAACAAGAAGCAATGGCAACAGCAAAGGCTAAAGCCGCAGCAGAAGATGAAAAAGAAAAAGGTAGAAACTCATTACTTGATGACATGCTTAAAAAACTTAAATTGTTTAATCAAGCAACGGTAAAAGCAACAGGTGGTTTTCAAGAATTACAAAGAGTTATGAACAGTAAAATTGGTGAAGGACAAATTAATTTTGATGGACTTATTAGTAGATTAAGAAAAATGGGTGAGGGCAAATTAAGTGAAGATTATTTAGACTTTGTAAAAAATTTAACCCAAGAACAACTAGAAGATAAAACCCTTATGACAAAAATGGGAATAACAACTCAAAAGGCAAAAGGTGGAGGGCTAGAAGTAAAAGATGTAAACATAAAAAAAGCATTAGAACTTGATCAAGGTCTGGCTCGTGGAGAAATAGCACAAAATTACGATGACACAATAAAAGCACTAGCAGAGATGGAAAACAGAACAAATGCTATTAACATATTAAGACGACAAGGTTTTAGTGAAGCAGAAGCCAATAACGTAGTTACTACTGATGGAATTGCTTTAGCAATTACACAAGGAAAAATTGCTAAAGAAGATTTAAAAAATATAAAAGAAAAACAAAAAGAATTAACAAAAGCAAATTTTGAATATGAAAGATTTACTAAAACAGCACAAATGGATGCAGCAGAATCACAAAGCAAACAACTTCAAATGCAAAGGCTGTACCTTGACTTACAAGAAAAAATAATTGAAAACGAATACGTTAAAGAAAAAACAGTATTAAACATGCAACAAAATAGAAACAATTATGCTTTAGATTTAATTGAACGAGAAGAAGAAAAAATTAATAAATCTTATGACAAACAAATTACCGCTCTTGAAGAAATTAATAGATTAAGAGAAAGAGAAAATCAGTTAACTTCAACAAGAATGTCAATTGCAGATGCACTTGCAAAAGGAGATATTTCTGCAGCAAGCAGTGCAATGCAAGAATACCGAAATGCAAAAATTCAACAAGTTGCAAGAACTAGAATGGAAGCATTACAAAAAGCAAAAGAAAACGCTATTAAAGGTGTAACTTCTCCAGATGGAAAAACAAGGGATCAATTAGAAGAAGATAACAAAAACATTCAAAACAGAGTTAGAGACATGGAAAATCAAATTTTAGAGAAAAAAAATGAATTAGACGAATTACAAAGATCAAAAGGAAGAATGACAAGGGATCAAATTGATTCAGCAATTTCAACAATAAATCTTGCAATTCAAGCATTAGGTCCAGAGGCTGCAAAAACATATTTAAAAAATATTTTTACTGTTTTAGATGGGCAGGCAGGAGCAGCCGATGCAACAGTTAAAGAACTTACTAAAGATCTAGACATTTTTATAAAGAAAATGGATGATGCAAGAATTGCTGCAACTGGTCAGGCTTCTCTTGCTAGTAGGTTCTTGTTTAATCCAGAGGTGCCAACAATTAAACCAGTAGGATCAACTGGCGGATCAACTGGTGGAGCAACTATTACAACTCCTGCGCCTGCTGCTGAGCAAATTATTGATTCAACTGGAGAACTTTTAATTACTCCTAATAAAATTGTTAATGGTCGTATAGCCGACAGTCTGCCTTCTGTACAATCAACAGTCGATACACTTAAAAAATTCAATGAAGACATTTGGGCTGATTTTGCAAAAGCACAAGGTAAAACACTACCAACTAAAAACCCAATTCCGGCAATCAATTATGGTAATTATTTAAATATTCCATACAGGTCTAAAGGTGGAATTATTCCTAAATACATGGCAATGGGTGGTATGGTAAGAATGCCTTATGCAGAGCCAGCACCTGCACAAAAAATGAATATGGGCGGAATGGTTAGAAAATATATGGCATCTGGTGGTCTGGCTCGTGGAACCGATACAGTTCCAGCAATGCTTACTCCTGGAGAATATGTTATAAATAAAGATGCAACACAAAAATTTGGCCCACTACTTAGTGCTATAAATTCTCCAACATTTAGAACCCCTGAATCAATGTCTTCGATTAAAAATCCTAGTGGATCACAAACAGAAGTAAATAATTCCAAAACCCTGTATAATTATAACCTTAGCGTTAATGTTTCTAACAGTAATGCCAATCCAAATGATATTGCACGAACAGTTATCAATCAAATTAAGATGATTGAAAATCAAAGAATTAGGGGTTACTAATGGCTACCGCAGCATATACCGCAGGAAGAAAACGTTTTGGAAGGCCACAAGCCATTATCTGGTCAGAAAATCCAGGAACATTGCAAAATGGAATTTACGTTCCAGACGGAATTGAAATAGGTGCATACACAAATGCTACTACAAATCTAAACAAATTTCTAATCTTATCTGATCATAACAGAGCACCGTTAGATTTTAAAACAGAAAGAATTGAACAAAGGCAAAGAATGGTAAATGGCAACATGAGGTCTTTTCATATTGCTGATAAAAATACAATTAGCACAAGTTGGAGCAATCTTCCCTCAAGATCATATGGTGGAAGACCAGACTGGGTAGACTCTACTGGAGTAACTACACAGGGGTCAGAATACACGGCTGACGGCGGTGCTGGCGGTGTAGAAATGCTAGATTGGTATGAGAACCACACTGGACCATTTTGGATGTTCCTATCGTATGACAAGTTCAACAATTTTGCGGATGATCAAACCGATGATAGATATGCACACTTAGATCAATATACTGAAATTGTTGAAGTTTATATTTCTGATTTTTCATATACCGTTACAAAACGTGGTCAAACCAACCATGACTTATGGGACGTATCGGTTTCTATGGAAGAAGTGTAAATGTTTCTTGATACAACTTTAAAGAACCATTTAGAAAATTCTGCAACAGTTGAAACCCGTTCAACTATTTTAGCAGAGTGGAATATGAATGTTCCAGATAATATTTTTAAATTAGGAAATTATAGAAATAGAGATACAGGAAAAGCACCACTTTCATTTGATGCAAACGATGTTGGCAATTTATACACGGGAGCAACAGATGCAGATATTGTAGTTGATAATGGTTTTACTAATAGTGACCAGCCAGCATTATTTTCAACACTCAAAGAACAGTACGCAGGACTTTATTCTTTAGAAGACTGCCTTAAACCTTTCCGACCAAGATCAGGAATCAACAAAGCGTTTTATATTCAAGGAAGATATCTTCATAATTTTAATACTAATTTAATTGAAAATCAAGAACTTTATCAAAAAGATGCTGCTGGAAATTTTGTTTATCAAAAAGATAATGATGGAAAAATTATGTATAAAACCATTAATGTTTATCAAAAAGATGCTTTTGGAAATATTATTTATGAAACTATTAAAGAAGAAAATGTTTTAGATTCAAATGGAAACAAAATACCAATAAAAATAATTAATAATTCCATTAATTCAACAAGTTCTTTTACACAAAGACCAAGATACTATATAGGATCAAGATATGATGAGTTTAAATATTGGACATCTTTTAGAACAGAAAAAGAAAGTAGTACATCCCCTACCACAACAGAACGGGGTATATCAAAAAAATCTGTAAATAATCAATATCCAATTGAAGATGCTGCACCATTTGTAGTATATAAGGAAACAGTTCCAGCAAATCGAATTGTTGTAAAAATGCAAACACATGTTGGAACAAAAGATCTTGGTCCTTTCAACACCGTCACAAGTCCAATTGCAGATCCACTTTTTGGAAATTCTAATAAACAGGTTCCCATTGTTTGGCGTATTGAATATTTGTTAAATAATTCTTGGGTCCCAGCAAAAACTTTTAATGCAAATTCTTTAAGAGATGACTCAACCGTTATAATTAAAGAAGATGGCTATGTAGAATTATCTTATGGTTTAATTGTTCCAAATAATTTTAAAACTAGGTTTAGGCATGTTGAAAAAATAACTTCTACCACCGTACTACCAACAAGATCAATTGATGGATATGCCTATTTGCTTTCTTCAAGTGCAACAGATCAAGGAATTTATTATGTATGGAACGACACAACAAAAGTTTACGATACATTTGTGCCAGACTATGGATGGCAATTAACAAATTTAGACTTAACCAAAGAAACAAACTTTGTTACAGATTTTACATCTCCAGAATATTTTATTAAAAACAATCAAAGAGTGTATCGTGAATTTCAATATATTCAAGGTATAAGAATTGTTGCAGAACAGATGAACAAGTATGAAGCCACACTTGATTTAATTGAAATGTCTCCAAGACTAGTTGCCAACATATCAAATAAAACCATTAGTTATTCTATAACTAAGCAGTTGTCCGATCTTGGCAATGGCTCTTTGCCAGTTGGACAGTTACTGGCTTCTACTGGAAACATATCAATATTTGATGACGATCAAGCCTTTAATGAAAACAATACAAATAGTATTATTGCTAAATATGTTACCAAAAACCTTAAATTTAATTTTTATGAAACATTCTTAAATGTAAATAATAAAAACTATAGCGTTCCAATTAAAACATTATATGCAGAAGGAATGCCACAAGCAGATATAACTGGAGGAACAATCTCCTTAGAGTTAAGAGATTTTTATTTTTACTTTGAATCAATAACAGCACCAAAACTATTTCTTACAAATATATCTATTAGTTATGCAATATCAATTTTGTTAGACTCTATTGGTTTTAGTAACTATATTTATAAAAGAATTGAAGGAGAGTCAGACCCAATCATTCCTTATTTTTATGTTGGTCCTGATACCAACGTTGCACAAGTTTTAAATAGTTTGGCTACTTCAACACAAACTGCAATGTTTTTTGATGAATACAATAACTTTATTGCAATGAGTAAAAACTATTTAATGCCAACAGCAACACAAAGATCTATAGATACTACAATGATTGGCTCTAAAGTTACAGGATCTGTTTCAGAAATTGTTACAAACTTAGACGATGCTTCAACGTATAGCACTGAAGCAACGGAAACTTTAGATGCTGGACTTTACAATACTATTGAATGGGATGAAACAAATTCAGGAGGCTCTCCTTCTTTAGCAGAGAACCTAGCAACTATAATTCAAAACAAAGTACTACCTAATAAAAAACTTGCTAACATAATTAGCATTGCATCACAAGACAAAAAAATATATAATGATGGCAAGATTAGTTATACAACAAGATACATTGATAAAACATATTCTGCATTTGGCGAGCAGATTGCATCAAGTGCAGAAAATAAATATTGGGTATACAAGCCATCTGCTTTGTGGGAAATTTCAAATCAAGAAGAACTAAAAGATAGTAGGTCAAGTGGATTTACCCTTTCCGCACTTGCCTTAAACTCAACCCTTCCCCAAGTACTTCCAACTGTAGTTAACAATCAACTTATTAATAATATTATTGATTTTGGTGAAGGCATTTACTTAATATCTAGGCAACAAGGATATTTTTATTCAAGTGGAGAAATAATTAGATACGATGCTGTAGAGTACTCAGTTGAAGGATTTGGAAATGTTTTTATAAGTAGTGATTCTGAATATAAAAATTATTTAAATAAGTTAAAGTTTGGTGGAAAAATTTTCCCAACGGGAAAGGTAAGAATTTTTGCAGAACCATACTACGAAACTATTAATGGAGTTACTAGAATGGTTAATGGTCCAGTTGTTCAAAGCGGAAGGGCTCAATTTGGAACGGTTATTCAAAACCATACAGCATCTTTAGACCCATATTGGAGCAATAAGGATAATCGTAAAGGCGTTCTTATGTCCTCACAATATTTATTTGGAGGAACAGGGTTTGAAGGAACCTTAAATGATACAGTTGCTGCTGGAGTTACTTCTGCAGAAGCAGCATCAGTAAATGGAATAATTAAAAGATTTTTATCAGAGTATGCACTTACAGAAACAGAAAGAGCATCTGTTACCGTTATAGACCCAACAAAAAATAAAGGACTTGTTCAATCCTCTGCTCTTGTTTTTAAAGGTAAAGACTTTGTTACAGCAGACCTATCTGCAAGAGACAATTTATCTTATGTTTATAAAACATTAGATCAATCTGTTTTTAAACATTTTGGAACTAGAATTAGAATTATTGGAGAACCACAAGGTCAAACAACTACAGCAGATGGCAAAGTAGTTATTAAATCACTTCCATTAAATGGAATGACTTATTATGAAAACAATGCGTCTAAGGCAGGTAGCAATACTGCATCGCCAGAAGAAAAAATTAATATTTCTGGAAACTCTGGAGGAATTGCAGTTTTGTTAAACCCAACAACAAATTTAGGATATTACTTTGAAATAATTGCATTAGATAATGCAACAACAGATACACACAATGTTATATTTTATAAAGTTGTTGCAGGTGTTGGTCAAAGTAAAGCAGTTCCAGTTAAACTATTTAGTACTTATGATGAAACAATTAATTATGATTCGGGAGAATTTTTTGGTATATCAAGAAAATACAATGAAGAAAACACTAGCATATACGATTTAGCCGTAGAGTATGAAGACTTAGCAAATAGTAATATAAGAAGATTTTACTTGTATATTAACAATGAACTTATTGCTCAAGTTGACGACTTAGACCCTTTGAAAAAATATGGATCAACGGCTTTGTTTGTGCGTGGTTCTTCAAAATGTATGTTTGAAAATATTTATGCTTTATCAGATAACTATTCAAAAAATACGGGATTTGAAATTAATAATCAAATATCAAGAACTTTCTCAACTAGATCAATTACAGCAAATGATGCTATTAAGAAATACGCACTAAGTGGAATTTTGCAAGAGTCTTATTTAAAAGGTATTAATACATCAACAACACCAAAATTTAATATTTTTTATGATGAATTTGGAACTATAATGAGAGAGTGTGCATACATTAATGCTAAATTTGATAATGCATATCCAGCACTATATGCAAAAATAGTAATGGCACCAGATAAATTAAAAGAATATACAGTTTCTGGATTTCAAGCAAATGCTTATGGAGCAGAGTTTTTAGTATTTAATGCAACGGATAGTCTTTTAAATCTTGGTACAGACACATCTAATACTTTGCAAATTATGGGTATTGCTTTTACTAGTGACAGTAGTAGCGAATTAACAGTAGATGATTATTTTAAAAAACGATCAAACTTTTCAGATCCAGAACTTAAAGGTGATGTAATAGTATATTCACCAAAATTAGAAAAAGAAAAATATAATAATCTTAAATTAAGTAGACTTAAGCATGGAAGAACAGATTTTAACATAGATGTTGAATACATACAAACAACAGAAGAAGCAGAAGAACTAATGGGATGGTTGCTTGATAAATTGATGGTTCCAAAAAAATCAATTGGTTTAAAGATTTTTGCTAATCCAACAATTCAATTAGGGGATATTGTTTCAATTGATTATAAAAACAATAATGGTCTAGATCTTGTAGCATCTTCTACTTCAAGATTTGTTGTTTATAATATAGAGTATTCAAGAAGTTTAAGTGGACCAGACATGACTATATATTTGAGTGAGGTGTAACATGCCATTAATTTCAGATGGAGAGTATCAGTATGAGTATACTGTAATGCCAGTTCCACCTTCTGTTAATTTATCACCTAATTTAGTTGTAAAATCTCCAGTAAAAATTGCAACTCCACAATATGTTAAGTTTGATAGAGATAAAGAAGGCGATGCA